>Ga0213832_1000112_pt1 | contig 132835 bp, 122 predicted proteins | sample SWATP13_FD_161660 | JGI IMG/M metagenome (GOLD analysis project Ga0213832, IMG submission 161660) | Coastal seawater microbial communities from Marineland, Florida, United States - SWA TP1 #3 | ecosystem: Environmental > Aquatic > Marine > Coastal | place: USA: Florida | collected 2016-08-06 | reverse complement strand
TTAGTTCGAAACCACCTTTCAATACACCGTCAGTACCTGAAGGTTGGAAAGAAGATGAAAGTACCATGTCAGTACCGTCTTTCTCACCGTTAGTGTCAAAGTTGTCAGCGGCCATACCACCAGTTACGTTTAATAACGCTGAACCTGTACCTGTGTCTGAACCAGTACCTAAGTCAGTACCGATACCTGAAAGAGCGCCTGCTGCAGCAAGTGATAACCATAGAGTACCGTCACCAGAAGTTGCAGAAGTAGCAGCGTAATCAGGAGTATGATCAACGAAGATATTGATTTCTAAGTCTTTGAAGTTGAATAAGCCAGCGTTACCAGCTACTGGAGTATATGATACTAGCTCCATTGAGAATGTGAACGTTAATTCACAGCCTGGGCAAAACGCTGCAGCATTGTTTGTATCGCTGTTGAATTGATCGAAAATACCATAACCATTAACAACGTCACCTGGATTTGCAGCTACGCTTTCAAATAAGTTACCGCTGCTGAAAAAGTCTTGTGCAGCAGGGAAAGAGTTGACGCTATCTGGATCCCAAACAACACCACCAATGTTGATGAATGAAGCTTGTGCTGAAAGTGAAAGTCCTAAAGCAGCAACACCTGCTAATAATCCTTTTTTAATGTTCATCATTCTACCTCTGAAGTATATGTTTATATTCGATTTTCGAAATTAGTGTTCGATTGTTGCGAATATACAAGCACGCTTTGTGCCAAGTGCAAAAAATATTTTTATTTCGTCGTTTTTACTGGGCTATAGAGTAAAGTGGGAGGGTATGCAATGAGTTGAAAAATCAACGATGTAAAGAAAAGTGACACTTTAATTGATTGTTTTTGGGTGTTTTTTGTACAGGGCGATTTTGGCTAAGTACTTATTTCAAGAAACGCAATGCATAACAAGTGATGGAAACGAAAAAAATCTTAACAAGAGTGTGTGAGCAAAGTGCAGTATCGCACAATACTCACATTAATAATTTTATGCTGGGTACTTTAAAAACGTAGCGAGCGGACGTCGTTTGGTTCGGTGTTTCACATTACCATTGCGGCCAAGACGAAAATACATTAGCCCAAAGCCACTCTCAGGGTGTTTGAGTTGTTGCATCATCTCAGCAATCGTAGCCATGTCAGGTTTAAATACATCTTCACAGGCGACAAACCCTAACGAGAAAATACCTGGGGCAGCGTATGGTTGCAGAGACATACCCATTTCAGTGGCTTTCAACCACACGCGTTGAAAGCTTCGCCCTCCCTCTATAACTGATTCTCTTTCGTTGTCACTAATTGACAATAGGCAAAGTGCTGGCGAGGTAATAATCGGTAAATATACTGACCGAATTCCAAGCATCTTATGCGCGCCTATCTTGTTCAGGCGATTCATCCACTTCCACGAACTGAGTAGCTTAAACATCGGTAGCGCTGGCTTTTCTATTGCCAGCACTTCAACTGGCATACCTTCGACGGCATGGGTATTGTTAAAATTTACTGTTGAAAAGAGCTCTTGATGCAAAATTTTGCTTTTGAATCTAATTGATTCAGCCTTAGTGATCACTGGAAGCGCAGGAGGGCGGTTACCAAAAGACACTAAATCATAGGTTAGTTTACATGATGTTTCTTCAATACTCTGTGCTAGTTGCTGTAACTCTTCAACGGCTATTTTCCCCTTGAATGGTAAGCGTCTATCAGTGCATCGTTTATCGATGAATTCAGCAAGAGCGCCGTTAGGGGCGCTCTCACTCTCTTCAAAGGTGATATTTGCTACATGAGAGTCATCTGTGTCATCAGGAAAATAATGGCAGGTATGTTGATAGCCCAATGCATTCGCTGCAATGATGCAGTTTTCAATAACAGCACCTAAAGCGATGTCGGCAAGCACCCAACGATTATCGGAGGCTTTACCTGCCCTCGTAGTGTCTATCCAAAGTTGTAGTTGATTTTCTTGCCATGCATATAACATAGGCTGGCTATTGTCAGCAGACGGCGCATTGATACCAGCAGTAATTATTTCCTGCTGGTGTGCTAAAGACGGCATACTAAATTCCAAACTGTATCTTTAATGTTTCAAATAGCTTTACTTGTTGCGGGTTAGTATGGCCACCCTCAATAAATGATTTTTCAAACTGATTGGTATAGGCATCGAAGTGCTGAACCCAAGGAGCATTTAGAATTTCTCCGCGATTAAGAAACATCTTCGCTACTTGGCTTGCCGCTACACCCGCAGCTAACTGACAGCCAACGATTGTTGATGGGCCTTTCTTATTGGCTAAGTCGAGTCGTGATGGATCAACTAAATACTGGCTTTGTAATGCCGTAGGCGTTAGGCCAATAAAGAACTTCAAATATTGCTCATTTTCAGTTAACCCATTCATGCCAAAGTGTTCTTCAAAAGTCATGTCGCCAGGCATAAAGTTGATATAGGCAGTGCCCATACCGATAGGCGCTGCTGTGAGTGCTGGAATGCGCTTTTCCGCACATTTTTCGAAAACTTTAATGCGTGGAGGCATTGCAAAGAAATCTAAAGAGTCGACATAGCAGTCTACATCTTGCAAAAATTCATCGGTATTGTCGTCATTAATGCCATCCGGAAAGGTACGAATGTCCATCTCCGGATTGATTGCTTTTGCCATAGCCACCATTGTGTCAAGCTTAGGCTCGTCATAAGTATTAACATTCGCGCCTACTTGACGGTTTGTGTTTTCACAAGCAAACAAATCAAAGTCAGCAACGTTAAATTTTGTGATGCCCAACCGAGCAAGTGTAACAATATGCGAACCACCAACACCGCCTAGGCCTGCAATTGCAACCCGCTTTTCTTTTAGTTGACGCTGTTCGTCTTCAGTAAACCAGCCTATATTTCTTGAAAACGCTAAGTCGTAATCAAATGCATGTGCCATGTCCACACTCCGTTATTTTTCTTTTAGGTTGGTATGAGGTATTAAGAATACCTGCTCTTTAAGATCCGCATAGATAATTTCGTAGAGTGATTTTATCTGGTCTGATAAATTCAATAGGAAACTTTTTTGATCAAGGTAGAACATCGCACGACGACCGTGATAATCCATTTCTTCACCAATTTGCTGAAACGGTAAGCCAAATCGCTCTAAACGTCGGCTTAGTCTGGGTTCCATCATCACAACCATACCTATATGGTTGCATATGTTAGCTAATGCTAATCCGCCCAAATATAATCCCATCGCGATATTTGGAAAGTTACGTCGCTCATCTTCGCTATAAACTGTTTCTGGATTAACACTATTAAGAACGTAAGGAACATTTTTTTCTTTTTCACGTCGTCTAAAGCTTGCCAGAACGGCTAGTCGAGAAATTTCACCAAAACCACCACGTGGCAACTTGGTCGTATCTAATATTTCGGGTGTCGCACTATGCAAACAATATTGTTCAAATGGCAGCTTTTTGTTTGGCTCATCAATAGGAGGAATGATTAATCGAATACAGCCAGCATATACGCCAGTCCTACGGTGCTCAAGCAAACAATGGTACGCATATTCATCGCATTCATCGGATTCCATTCGATCGGCATTCTCTGGCTCCCAACCAAGTTCATCGCTGTAAACACCATAACGAATTCTGAAAGCTTCTTGTCTAAGCTCTTTGGTGTTGGCAAAACGTACGCGAAAGTATTGATTGAAATTCTCAGCAATTGAGTATTGTTTCATTCTCTTGATCACTTTCCATAATAGTCGGTTAATGACTTAACTATAACAGTTTATTATCTATTTACACATTTAGTGTTACATCAAGCAATATATCAAAGAAGTATTTCATATACACTTGATTGGCTTAAAAAATTAATCGGACTGGCCGTTGCACCATAGGCACCTGAGCGCATTACAGCAACGTAATCACCTATATCTATAGCAGGTAACGTCACCTTATGCGCGATTATGTCTAAAGGTGTACATAATGGCCCCACTATATTAACTACTTTTTCCTCCGGCTCAGTATGCATTTTATTAGCTATAACAACAGGATAGTTTTTTCTGATTACTTGGCCAAAATTACCCGAATTCGCTAAGTGATGGTGCAGTCCACCATCACATACAACAAATGTTTCACCTCTGGATTCTTTCTTATCAACCACTTTCGTAATATACACGCCAGCTTCGCCCACGAGGTATCGTCCTAATTCCAGAATAATATCGATCTCGTTAAAAATCGATTTTTCCTGTTGAAGTAATTGATTCAAGTTTTCAACTATCGGCATCATGTCGAGTTGTGATTCTCCAGGGAAATAAGGGATACCGAATCCGCCACCGATATTGATGTAGTCGACAGAACAAGGAGCAGCATTCAACAGCTGTTTTGCAAGCTCAATCGTGCTGGTGTGAGCTTCTATGAGGCTTGTCGCGTTGAGGTTTTGTGAGCCAGTATAGATATGAAACCCTTTTAAGCAAATCAAATTAGTATCAATGCTTGGTAGAAAATCTATCAATTGCTCTTGGTCAATGCCGAATGGTTTTGCTCCACCGGCCATTTTCATTCCTGAGGCTTTAAGTTCAAAGGATGGATTTACACGAAATGCGATATTGGGCGTTTTCGCAAGCTTTTTCGCGATCGCATTGATTTGATTAAACTCATGGAAAGATTCAACATGTAGTGTCGCTCCAGCAGTTATTGCTGTAATGAGATCGCTTTCTTGTTTCCCTGGGCCTGCGAAACTGATCTCGCTAGCTGCCATAGATGTTTGCATAGCGAGCAAGAGCTCTTTACGAGAGGCAACATCAAAGCCATCCACCAATCCTGCCATATAATGCACTAAGCTTGGTAATGGATTGGCTTTAATCGCATAATGAAGCTTAACCTGAGATGGCAGGACTTTTTTAAGCTGCTTAACCTGATTGGCAATAATGGATTTGTCATAAGCATACAAAGGCGTTGAACCGACGAGGTTTTCTAACTCTACAGCGGTATGATTGCCGACTAACAACTGTTCATTGCTGACTGTGAACGCGTCTAACGGGGCATGCGGCTTCATTGTGCACTCCTGCATAATTGCTCGTATTGTATCTTAACGGTAGTGCGATCAATCTTACCATTAGCATTAACTGGCAACTTGTCAGTTACATAGCAATATTGAGGCACCATATAATTAGGTAAATGGGTTTTACAGTGTGCAATTACCTGATGCTCTACTAATGATGAATCACATTGCGCTTTTTGTTCAATGACTACACAAACGGCATGTCCAATGGCTTCATCTGGTACACCAAAAGCAACTACGCCGTTGATTGCATCTAATGCATATAGACATTGCTCAATTTCAGTTGGACTAATGCGGTATCCAGACGATTTAATCATTTCGTCGTTTCTGCTGACAAAATATAAATAACCATCTTCATCATATTTTGCGCTATCACCTGACCATACTGCCAATGATTGACAAGAGATTTCATTCAACCTATTGGGTGCTGGTTTGAATCGTTTGGCTGTTGCTTCAGGGTTATTCCAATAGCCTAGGCTAACTAAAGGTCCACAGTGAACTAACTCGCCCACTTCATTGACTTCACACGGGCTGCCATCAGGTCTCAAAATAAGAATTTCTGCATTAGGGATTGCTTTGCCCATTGATGTTGGACGTTTGGTTACTTGTTCTGGCGGTAAGTAAGTAGAGCGAAACGCCTCTGTTAAACCATACATTAAATAAGGGTGTGCATTGGGCATCATTTCTTGTAGTTGGTGCAAGGTATCAACTGCTAGTGCACCACCAGAATTGGTAAAATAGCGAACCGAAGCAAGTGCTTCATTGTCAACGCTAAGTTGAATGAATTGCTGCCATAGCGGCGGTACAGCTGCAACGCCCGTAACCTGATGTTTTGATATGGTGCGTACTATGTCGCGTGGCAGCAAATAATCTAATAATACACAATGTGCACCAACATAAATTGCTGAAATAAGTTGATTCAATCCGTAGTCAAAACTAAAAGGTAGCAACGCGAGTATGACATCTGCAGTTGAATTCTCTAGATAAGTGGTGACTGATTGTGCCCCTAAAATCAGATTGGCATGAGATAAAACAACGCCTTTGGGGGCGCCAGTACTGCCACTGGTGTATAAAATTGCCGCCATATTGTTGCTTGTGCCAACGCAATCGGCAATTCTGGTGTCTTCAGCGCTAACAAGCCAAGTTGGCCATGAATGTAGTTTAAACTGGGTATTGATGAATGCTGCTGGCTCAAAGTCATCGACCAAAATAACGTGCTCTAGTGAATCATTGTGCGTTTGTGATGATAACAACTGCTCTAAACGGGCGCGATTAGTGACGAGAACACGAACTGCACAGTCATTAATAATGTGGCTGACTTGTGCAGCCTTTAACGTGGCGTTTATGGGAACAAAAGCGCCACCGACCATGCTGGTAGCTAACATACATGCCACATTTTCAAATGACTTGCCTAAATAAATGCCTATTCGGTCGTTGCGAGATATATTGATACTTGTAAACGCTCGAGCAGTTGCGTTAGTTAGTTGTTTTAACTGATGGTATGTGAGCGTACTGGACTTGAGTGTTAACGCGGGTTTGTCAGCATATTTGGTTGCGGCTGAGGTTAACAAATCATGTAAAAATACCGTCATGCATCGTCCTGAAAGAATGTAACTCGATCTGTGGTAGTTAATTTTATGAAAACTAATAGTAACTTAACTTTTATCGAGTAACCACCTGATTGTTTATGCGGTATCGCGTTCTTCAGATAATGCTTTAACTTTTATGGGCAGTATTTTAGTGGCAGTATGGTAGCCTTTAAAGAATAGCGCTTCTTTTTGTGCTGGTGTCATGGTGAAATCAACCGCTGATGATAACCCTGTATTGACGACCACAGTGTTATGCCAAAACGCATCATTAATGTATTCCCGAGAAATGGTGGTCATGAAAGTGCGTATAAGCAGGGTGACATAGTTAAATATCGGAAATAATCCCTTAATTTTGACATCATCATATTCATATTCGCCTTTTAATCGAAAGCAAATAACTGGCGTGCCATCTTCTGCCCAATCTCTGTGTAGCGCGTCTTCCGATAAAATACTGCCATCAACCATTAAGTGATTACCGAAGGATTTAAAGCTAAAGACTAAGGGAATTGACATTGAAAATCGAACCGCCAACGAAACTTTTACATCAGGTGTACGTTCTTTATTGAAGATAACCGGTTGTCCTCTGGCAACATCGGTAGCTACAACGTGCAAGTTATATTTGAGTTCTTTAAATGTTTTGCCATTGAGTAACCTATCTACCCAGCGTTCAAATACATCGCCTGAGCTTAACCCGCCATTTCTGATCAGCTTGATCAAAGAAAACTCTCTAAATTGATTGTAGTCTGTGTGTAAAGCAACATGTTTAATTTCGGCTAATGACAACCCTGACGCGTATAAACTACTCACAATGCTGCCACCAGACACGCCAACAATATGATCAAAGTCGATGTTAAATTCGTCAAGCGCCTGTAATATACCAACATGTGCTGGCAAGCGCGTGCCTCCACCTGCAAAAATCGGGACAATCTTCATAGAACTCGTAGCTTCTTAGTCGAAAAAATGGTTATATCTGTGTTAAACCGCTTGAAATAAATATTTAATTCAATTGGTATTAATTACAAATTATGGTCAATATTTTCGGAATTGCGTAATTCGCCGTTTCGAATCTGACTCTATCAGTACAATATGGAATTTATATGAAACTTTTTTGGGGTATTTTCTTTACTTTTCTCAGTGCTAGCCTGTCAGCAAATTCTTCGACGTTGGCAGATACCGTTGCCAAAATTAAGCCTTCCGTTGTAGGAATTGGTGTGTATACACCAACAGGGCGACCAAAAAATACACTAACGGGGTCAGGCTTCGTGATTGGTAGAGGGCAATACGTTGTGACCAACCATCATGTAGTTCCCGCAGAGTTGGACAAAAAACTTTTGCAAGAAATGGCGGTATTTGTTGGGCGAGGAAAGTCAGCAACAGTTCGCAAGGCAAGCATAGTAGGTTCATCACAAAGGCATGATTTAGCGATATTAAAGATTGAAGGCAAGCCGCTAAAAGGCGTTGAATTAGCTGGCGCTGAATTTGCCAGAGAAGGAAGCTATGTTGGGTTTACAGGGTTTCCGATAGGATCTGTACTTGGTTTGTACCCTGTTACTCATCGTGGCATCATCGCAAGTATCACACCGACAATCACGCCAGTAGCAAACGCCAAGCAATTGGATGTCCGCATGCTGAAAAAGCTGCGTGAACCATTTCTTGTCTATCAACTAGATGCTACGGCCTATCCTGGTAACAGTGGAAGTGCTTTATATGATGTTAATAGTGGTCGAGTGATTGGTGTTATTAACAAAGTTTTTGTGCAAGAGAGCAAAGAAGCGGTGATCAGTAATCCAAGTGGCATTACTTATGCCATCCCTGTGAAATACTTGCATGAACTGATATCCGAGTTAGGGATCACCATTTAATCTAAAAACGATGCCGTACTTTTTTTGCTTATGATGATACGGGTCTACTCACCAGAAATACTTGCACTGTATAAGTTGGAGTCGTTCAGCAACTGAGAAATGCCTACTAATTGAATATTGTTCGCGGTTAATTCTGGCAGCAACTCACTAAGCGCTTCAATTGTTTCTGGGTGTGGATGTGCTATCGCTACGGCGCTGCCAGTAGCGTTAGCAATACGGATTAATTGCGCAAATTGCTTGGAAATGTATTCGCGTGATAATTGATTATCTAAGAACACCTGACGGCTCAATGTGGGTACCCCGAGTATTTTGGCAACATCTTTCGCTCTACTTAACCGAGTTGTCATACTATCGACAAAAATATGATTGTGTTCTTTCAAATATTTCATGGTCCAGAACATCGGCTTATACATTTTTGTCAGTTTGCTGCCCATATGATTGTTAATTCCAATAGCAAATGGGATCTCATCAAATGCTTCATTTAACGTAGCGCGTATCGCTTGTTCATTCATTTCTGTTGTTAATCCGCCGGGTCCCAACAACTTACCATTTTCAGCTTCCATTGGAATATGCAGCATAACGTCTAGGTGACGTTCATGAGCAAGTTGCGCAAGCTTTTTTCCGTGAGGTGTGTGTGGGAGAACAGCAAATGTTATATCGCCAGGTAGTGTTAGTACCGCATTATCACTGTATCGGTAGCCGATATCATCAATAATGATCGAAACCCTTGCAGAAGGTTTCGTACCATTTCCCTTTGCAGGGAAAATAATAACGAATGTGAAAAGGAAAACTGTTAGAAATAAATTGCGCACATTAATTATTATCATTATTCGTTTAGCTCTAAGCCTAGCAATATTTAATCTGAAAGCGAAACTCTATTGGTATTATTTAACACGTAAATTAATGGTGTATGTTGATTATTTGCACCAGAGTTTGGGATTAACTGCCTGACCATTGTGTCTAATTTCAAAATACAGCGCAGGCTGTGCCTGACCACCACTTTGCCCTGCTAATGCAATAGGCTCACCGGTTTCTACGCGATCGCCAACAGACTTGAGCAGTGTTTGGTTATGACCATATAAGCTCATATATCCTTTACCATGATCAACTACAGTGACTAAACCATAGCCTTTTAACCAGTCGGCAAAAATTACCGTACCATTGTGAATCGTTTTGACAGTGCGTCCGATCGGGGCTGCGATTAGAACACCCTTCCATTTCAAGTATCCTTGTTTACGGGAGCCGAAACTACGTTGAATCTTGCCTTTTACAGGCCAACTAAGTTTTTTCTTCAGGTTGGCTAAGCCGTCGAGTGCAAGGGAAGCTTTGTGCTTACGCGCAAGTTCTTCTAAGGCGGCTACAAGTGCTTGTTCTTCTTGCTCAAGTTGAGCTAAACGTTGCTTACCAGTTTTTAATCGTTGGTTCATCGCCTGAACGACGGTTTTCTGTGAAGTAATACTGCTCTGAAGCTCTTGCTGCTGCATGACTTGTTGTTTTGCTAATGTTTCGTATTTGGATGACTGTTGCTCTTGTTCTTTGGTTACTTGTTGCAGTTTATTGATGGTTTCTTTGAAGCCATCAATTTGTTTCATGCGAGCATCATTAAGATATTGGTAGTAAGTAACCGTACGCTGAACATTAGCGGGCTCTTGTTGGTTCAATATCAATTTTAAGTAATCGTGATGTCCTGTAGAATATGCCGTACGCAATTGTGTTGCGAGAATTTCTTCTTGTTTGGCCTTTTTTATTGTTAGTTCTTTCGCTTGTTTGTCCAACTCGGCCAGCGTCTGTTTAGTTTCTTCGAGTTTTTGTCGAGTGTGTTGCAGCGTCTTAGCCACTTTAGCAACGGCTAAATCTTTTTGATGTAATTGTTTTTGTAGAGAAGCTAACTCGGTATCGACTTGCCTGATTTGCGCCTTTTGTTTGGCAATTTCTGATTTTACCGAGTCAAGTTGTTTGCTCGATTGTGTGGTGTCTTGGCGATAGGGCGCGGCATGTATCGATAGAGAATGCAGTAATGTGGTGCACAGAAATACCAGCAACGCCACCAATGGCGTTGTTGGCCTACGATAATCGTATCTGTGCTTCATTAACTGGCAGACTAAACTAGTTTAACTAAGGAAGAGCCTGTCATTTCCGGCGGTTGTTCCATCCCCATTAGCGTTAATACCGTTGGTGCGATATCACTTAGTGCACCAGTAGTTGCCATCTGGGCATTTCGACCGACGTAAATCAGTGGCACTGGCTCACAAGTGTGTGCCGTATGGGCTTGGCCTGTAGCTGGATTAACCATTTGTTCTGCGTTGCCATGATCGGCCGTAATTAAGCACTCACCGCCTACTTTATCAAGCGCCGTAACAACGCGGGCAATACACTTGTCTACAGCTTCACACGCTTGTACAGCTGCATCGAACTTTCCTGTATGACCTACCATGTCACCATTCGGATAGTTACAAACAATAAAGTCGTAATCGCCACTTTCGATAGCATCCACTAGGTTGTCAGTCAGCAAGGTTGAATTCATTTCTGGTTGAAGATCATAGGTTGCTACTTGAGGAGATGGAACCAATACACGTTTTTCGCCGTTAAATTCATCTTCGCGGCCACCACTGAAAAAGAATGTTACGTGCGCATATTTCTCAGTTTCAGAAATTCGCAACTGCGTTCTATTATGCTTTTCAAGCCATTCGCCTAATACGTTATTCAATTTTTCTGGTGGGAATGCACAACTTGTATCTATATCTGCTGCGTACTCTGTCAACATTACAAAATCACTAATAGCGGGTACTTGCTTACGAGCAAAGCCAGACAAATGGGGTTCAGTAAAGCAACGGGTAAACTGTCTGGCGCGGTCAGCTCTAAAGTTCATAAAAATGAGCGCGTCGCCGTCATTAATTTTTATCGTGTCACCATGTGGCGCTTTGATTGCTGAAGCTTGTACGAACTCGTCGTTCTCATCACGAGCATAGGCCGCCTCGAGCGCTTCGACGGCATTGTCATATATAAATTCCGCTTGGCCAGAAACCATCAAATCATACGCTTTTTCAACCCGATCCCAACGTTGATCTCTGTCCATCGCATAATAGCGTCCAACAACGGAAGCAATTTGCCCTGTGCCGAGCGCTTGGAATTTTGCCTGTGCTTTTTCAAGAGAAGCTAACGCGCTTCTAGGTGGCGTATCGCGACCGTCTAAAAATGTATGCAAATATATATGCCTTGCACCTTGCTGATGTGCTTTATCGATCATGGCAAAAATGTGATCTTCATGGCTATGAACACCACCTGGCGACATCAGGCCAAATATGTGTACCACTTTGTCAGCGTCAACCGCTTTTGCTACCGCATTTGTTAAAGCAGGATTAGATTGAAATTCACCGTCTTCAATTGATTTGGTAATTCGGGTGAAATCTTGATAGACGATTCTGCCGGCACCTAGATTGACATGTCCTACTTCAGAGTTACCCATCTGTCCATCTGGTAATCCTACCGCCATACCTGATGTATTAATTAGCATATTTGGCTTAGACGCCATTAGCTTGTCTAAGGTTGGAGTATTGGCATGCAAAATTGCATTTGATTCAGCTTTTTCACTGTAACCCCAACCATCAAGAATAATTAATACCGTCGGTTTTTTGTTTGACATAGACAACTCTTTAAAGCAACAAATTAAAAACTGTCGCAGTATATCAATCTATCCTGATAATTTCTCGTCAAAAAATAGACAAATTTGTTCTAATCAATTGTGTGTTTTTTCGTTGAAATACTTGTTGATGTGACAATTAGTAATATTAATGTGGCGTAGTATATGCGCCCAAACAGAGTGTGTTGATTGTGGGATTCGTAGATTATGTGTAATTGGGTCGATTACACAGACTTTACGCTGTAAAATTCATGATTAATCTGTATACTGTCGTGCAAATTAATCGGTTCCAATAGAAATAGCAATGGATCAATTTACTACCTTTTTAGCAAACAACCCTATGTTAACCGCAGCTTGGGTTGGGATTTTTTTAGCAATAATCTTTGTGAGTATTCGTATTAAACTTTCACCTATCAAACAGTTGAGTCCTCAGGAAATGACTTTCCTCGTGAACAAACAAGAAGGTGTTATTGTTGATATTCGTTCAGAAAAAGAGTTTAAAACTAGTCATGTTGTAGATGCTAAGCATGTTACCGCTGAAAAAATTAACAAGAACGACATCGCGAGCCTTGAAAAATTCAAAGAGCGCCCCATCATTGTGGTATGCACTGCTGGCATTAGTGCGTCGAAAGCCGCTGATCAGCTAGCAAAATCAGGTTTCAAACAAGTGAATATTTTGAAAGGCGGTATGAATGCCTGGATAAACGCTGGTTTGCCTGTCGTTAAAAAATAGTAAAGTTCTAAAATGAGATGTACGGCAATGGTTGAGATTTATACAAAAGTAACATGTGGTTTTTGTGTGCGTGCGAAGATGTTGCTAGAGCACAAAAATGTTGCTTATAAAGAAATCAAGATCGATGGTAACCCTGAATTACGAAACGAAATGATTGCGCGTAGTAATGGTGGCTATACAGTCCCTCAGATTTTTATTAAAGAACAGCATATTGGTGGGTGTGATGATTTATATGCATTGCATGCACAAAACAAATTAGATCAATTATTAGCGACAATATAACGTTTGCATATTGTCGAAACGAATAGTCAAAATAGTAGGAAAATACCATGGCAGATGAAGTTCAAAATAACAACGAAGGCGGTGAACAGCAAGCAGCGCCACAATTTGCAATTCAACGTGTTTACACAAAAGATATCTCTTTTGAAACGCCTAACTCTCCGGCAATTTTTCAAAAAGAATGGAAGCCAGAGCTTAAATTGGATCTTGATACTCGTTCTAACAAGTTAGCTGACAGCACGTATGAAGTGGTTTTGGTTTTAACTGTAACGGCAACTGTTGAAGGTCAAACGGCATTCTTAGCTGAAGTTCAACAAGCGGGTATCTTTACTATTGGTAATATGCCAGAAGCTAACTTAGCACATACTATCGGTGCGTTCTGCCCAACGACACTATTCCCATATGCACGTGAAGCAGTGTCTAGCTTAGTGAATCGTGGTTCATTCCCACAAATTAACTTAGCACCTGTGAACTTCGAAGCGTTGTTTGCTAGCTACGTTCAGCAAAAAGCGGCAGAAGCTCAAGCGGCTCAAGCTGCGGCTGGCACAGAAGCACACTAACAGGCATTTATATGCAAACTGATATCAGTGTTATCGGGGCGGGGTCTTATGGCTCCGCCCTTGCTATTTGTTTAGCGAGAAATGGTAATGTCGTGAAGTTGTGGGGCAGAGATGCTGCACACGTTCAACTTATGGCGGATGCTCGTTGTAATGAAAAATATTTACCTGGTTGCGTATTCCCTGATTCGTTGATATTAGAAGCTGACCTAGCTAAATGCGTATCGTCATCACGTAACGTATTAGTCGTAGTTCCGAGCCATGCGTTTGGTGATATGTTGGCGCAGTTAAAGCCGCATTTACGCCAAGATGCACGCGTTGCGTGGGCGACTAAAGGATTAGATCCACAATCGGGTCGACTGTTACAAGATGTGGCAAGAGAAATATTGGGTGACGATATTTCATTGGCAGTGCTATCAGGGCCTACATTTGCGCGTGAGATGGCTGCTGGACTGCCAACGGCTATTTCGTTGTCTTCCTTAGATGATAAGTTCGTTGCTGAGCTATCTGACTTACTGCATTGTGAAAAAGCATTTCGCGTGTATAGCAATAACGATTTTATTGGCGTACAACTTGGTGGCGCGGTTAAGAATGTTATTGCCATTGGAGCAGGTATAGCTGATGGCATTGGTTTTGGTGCGAATGCCAGAACGGCACTCATTACTAGAGGGCTAGCGGAAATGACGCGGCTAGGTGCTGCGTTGAATGCTCAACCCCAAACTTTTATGGGGATGGCTGGCTTAGGCGATCTTGTACTCACTTGTACAGACAATCAGTCACGTAATCGTCGCTTTGGTTTGGCACTTGGCAAAGGTGTTGAAGTGAATGAAGCGATGGATGAGATAGGGCAGGTAGTCGAAGGTTATCGCAATACCAAAGAAGTGTACATGCTGGCACAACGTGTAGGTGTTGAAATGCCAATCGTCGAACAAGTTTATCAGGTATTGTACCAAGGAAAAGCCGCAAAACTTGCCGCCTACGACTTGCTCTCACGAGAGCGTAAGTTTGAATAAATGCTTACGCTCTGTATAGCAGGGTGCTTTACTGGCCACTAAACGGCGTTAGCAAAACCTAGTTGACGCCATGCTTCATACACAATAACTGCTGTTGCATTAGACAGATTCATACTTCTGCTGTCTTTTAGCATCGGAATACGAATTTTATTGTCATCATCAATTTGCTGTCGTACAGATTCTGGTAATCCTGAGGTTTCTGAACCAAATAACAGGTAATCACCTTCAGTAAATTGTACATCGCCATAGTAGTTGGTAGCTTTGGTTGTGATAGCCAATACGCGATTAGGCGCTTCACTGGCAACAAACGCTTCATAACTCTTATGGCGTTTTAACGCGGTAAATTCATGATAATCCAAGCCAGCCCTCTTAAGCTTCTTATCATCCAAATCAAAGCCTAGTGGTTCAATTAAATGGAGCCTGAAGCCTGTGTTGGCACAAAGTCGAATGATATTTCCTGTATTCGGTGGAATTTCTGGCTGAAAAAGAACAACATCTAGCATAGCGAGTCTCAATAAAAGTATAATGTTGCGCATTATACTGCTTAATTAAGTACTAGATCATCTGTGAAATTCACTCACAGCGCTTTTTTGTCGTAATTCTATAAGGGAGCAAAAGCATTGGCTGAACATCGTTACGCGTTATTAGTACGAAGAGCAGCGCTAAGCGCTATCGTGGTAGCGGTTAGTTTAATCATTATGAAGCTATATGCTTGGCTGGTGACGCATTCAAATGCGATGTTGGCGACAAGCACCGACTCGTTGCTAGATTTGTCGGCATCACTGGTGAACTTCTTCATGCTGAAAGTTGCGTTAAGTCCCCCTGATCACGATCACAAGTTCGGTCATGGTAAAGCTGAAAGCTTGACTGGACTTGCGCAATCAGCCTTTGTATTGGGTTCGGCTATCCTGTTAATGTTGCACGGCGTAGACGCTACGTTATCTCCCACTCAGATAGAGCAAAGTCTTGTTGCAGTAGTGGTTAGTGTGCTTTCGGTAATTCTGACTAGTATTTTAGTAGCCTTTCAATATTACGTAGTAAGACAAACCAATTCTACCGCTATTAAAGCAGATGCTTTGCATTATCAATCAGATATCGCCATGAATTTTGGCGTTTTAATCTCTCTACTGCTGAGTAGTTCACTTTATCCAGAAGTGGACGGTATTTTCACCATTGCTGTTGGTATTTGGTTAATGTTCGGTGCTGTACAAATTGCTAAACAAAGTGTAGACGATTTGATGGACAAAGAATTACCTGCCACTGAAGTAGATAAGATCAAAGATATAATTGCCGCACATGGTAAACACTTGGGCTATCACCAGTTAAAGACGAGAAAAAGCGGATATCTAAAGTTTGTTCAATTTCATCTGCAATTACCGCATAGCATGCCACTAATAGAGGCCCACCAAATAGGTGAAAGTATTGCTGCGGATATTAGAAGGCAACTTGCCCCCGCCGAAGTTCTAATCCACCACGATCCAATTGAGTAGGCTTATCTAAATTGCTCGAACCAAGCCAACGCTTTGGATAATGTCTCTGTACGGTAGCTATCTTGCTCAAAGAAGAGTTCATGCTTTGCCCCGTGTATCACAATGGGTTGCTCACTCGTGACAACAGAGGGCTTTTCCTTTGCCAGCAATTGGCAAAACTCATTTTGCGCCTGATTACAGACGATAGTGTCTTGACTCGCTTGAAATACTAATAGCGGGCACTCCAACCTTTTTGCATCTCGGATAATGCTTTTATGTGCTTTGAGCGCTTGTCGTAGCCACTGGAATGTTACACCGCCAATTTGAAGCGCAGCTGTGTGTTTGTAGAGTTGGGCAAAAAGCTCATGTCTAATTTTGGAGTGACTGAGATCGTTGTTCTCAAAGGTATGCAGTTTGTACGGGCCTTGCCCAAAAAAATACCAAGGAAATTTGCCGAAGAGCTGATTAATGCGATGTCCAATTGATATAACTATTTTAGCTAACCACGCTGGGACGCCATTAGCGCTTATGGCAATCATTGGGGAGCAAAGCACGGCCGCTTTGACTAATTTAGGGCAGCGTTGCATTAACCGCAGTGCGATGGCACTTCCCATTGAGTGGGCAAGTAATAATGGGGGCTGAGAGCAATGTTGGGTAACTATATTGTCGATAAAAAATTTTAAGTCGGTCGCGTAGTGTTCAAAGTCTTCAACATAGCCTCTATGTGGATCAATTAACAGGCGCCCTGAAATGCCTTGTCCGCGATGATCAATAATAAAGACACTATAGCCATTGTTATATAGGTCAAATACGAGTTCCTGATATTTAAGGTAGCCTTCTGCGCGCCCTGGAGAAATGACGATGGCGTGTTTTGCCGATGGATGAATAAACCGTGCGGTGGCAATTGAAGTATCGCTTACACCCGTGAACTGCTCAAACTGGCCCGATTGCCAAAATGTCGCAATAGCGGTTGTCATGAGTGTGGTTAATTGATGCTCTTTCGTAATCTTATACGACGATGTCATACTCAGGCTCTCTAGACAACATGACATGACGGTTTAATAAAACGTCAATAATGTCATTGAGTTATCTTTGTACTTATTCCGATATTGGTAATGTTAGGGTAATTGTCAGGCCATTGCCATCGTTATTTCTGGCATTGATGGTACCGTCATGCGCTAGCATAGCTTGTTTGGCTATGGCTAACCCTAATCCTGTCCCGCCAGTATCTCTATCGCGCGCTTCTGCGACACGGTAAAAGGGTTCAAATAGCTGTGCTAAAGAGGATTCTGGCACACCCGTCCCTTGGTCAGATATCTCGATAAGGATGTCGTCTTGCACTGTCGTTAACCTAATACTAACGGTAGTTTTTGGAGGACTATATTTGATGGCATTAGTGATAATATTGGATAAGGCGCTGGCGATTAGCTGTACGTCAATTAGCGTTATTAATGTTTCGGGTAAACTTGCTTGGATAGTGATCTGCTTTTCTTGGCCAATAAATTGACAGTCGTCAACGCAATGCCTGATAACGGCACACAGATCTTCTTTTTCTTTTTGAGAATGATTAATTGTGTTTTCCAACCGCGAAAGTGAAAGAACATCCGCAATCATTTCATCTAATCGGGAGACTTCTTTTTCGCAGCGATTTAGATAGTCCGACAACACCTTCGGATCTAGCTGGCTTTTTTGCGCAAGTCCGAGTGCAATCTGCAACCGAGTCATTGGCGAGCGAAGTTCATGTGACACATCACCTAAAAGTCTTTGGTGAGCACTGATATTTTTTTCGAGCTTTAACGCCATTTGATTAAAACTTTGCGCTAATTCTCCTAATTCGTCTTTGCGTATATAAGCTGCTTCTACACGAGATGACAAATCGCCATCGCCAAATTTAGCCGCCGCTTGTTGCATCGCTTTGATCGGGCGGCTAAGCGAGCGTGCCAGTAACCAGCTCAGTACCATGCTTACGATTAGCGGAATAATGACCCTTGCCCACGCGGGAAGTTGCAATACAATTGAGCTTATGTGAGGGGGGTGGCCTCGCGCAGTCAGGTAGATTTGATAAGGTTCGTTTTCTAGTTCGACAAGTAGAGGGCCAGTTATTCTGGCATAGGGAAACTGTATGGTCGTAAGCGTAGAAAAAGTATTCTTTTCGATATAATCGATAAGGTGTGGTGGCAGTCTTCGCTGGGGTTTAATTACTTCATTTGTACTCACTTGTTTGATAATCAAGTTTGAGCCGTGTTTACGCATTGATACACTGGCCAATTGTTGGGCGGTTATCTCTGGTCGTTTCTCAATTCGTTTGGCAATTTTTTTTAGGCGCTCCATTTCAAAAGGGAGTGGAGGAAGGATGACACTTTCCTGCTCAAGCTGCGCAGAAATGATGCGAGTAGCACCAATTGAGACCGTTGCAATTATCCAAAAGCCGAGAAATAGCTTAAAACCAATTTTTCTGAATGGCTTAAATGCTTGCGATAGCATTAACTTTCCCCCGCAAGAAAAATATATCCTGCACCGCGAACCGTTTTTAATTTATCGCTATCACTGTGCGGTAGCAACTTTTTACGAATATTGCTGACGTGCATGTCGATACTACGATCAAATGGACTGAGCTTTCTATTTAATACTTGCTCTGAAATCTGTGATTTACTGACAATTTGACTGGCATGGCGCATGAGTAAATCAAGTATTTGATATTCAGTGCCAGTAAGCTCAACGGGTTTCTGGTGGCAAGTGACCTGGCGCGTGGCGTGGTTGAGGAAAACGCCATTCACTTCATTTGTATCGGTCAGTTGCTCTCTGGCACTCACAATTTCGATTCGTCGTAATATCGCTTTGATACGAGCCAGTAGCTCCCGATGTTGAAATGGTTTTGCGAGATAATCATCCGCACCTAGTTCAAGACCAAGCACACGATCGGCATCATCGCCCCTTGCTGTTAACATGAGAATAGGTGTTTTATGTCGACCACCCAATGCTTTCAATACGTCGAAACCATTTAATTCAGGCATCATCACATCGAGCAAAATAAGAGAAAAGGAATCATCATATGCTCTAGATAATCCACTGAGTCCATCGTGACAGCAGTGCAGTTCAAACCCTTCGAACGCCAAATACTCTTTAAGAAGGTTGCCAAGTTCTTTGTCGTCGTCAATCATGAGGATTTTGGTAGAGGTAGTCTGCATAACAATCTCGCTGATTCGCTATATGTGTTCAAAGGTATCATACCTTAACTTTCGCATCGCAATAATGACCTTTACATAACCTTTACACAAGGCTTGCGTTTCTTTTCATTGCATTGGGTATGCTTAATTTTGCTCATTGAATAGAAGCGTATTTTCAACATAAACTAAGCGAGGAAGGTCATATGAATATGAAATTATCAAACCTATTAACGGGAATTGTTATAGTGGCATCTGTGACGACAACCGCAGTTATTGCACAGCCGCTCATGTCTGCAAGCGAAGGCATTGACAGTGTTGCACCACTGTCACATGATGAAACTGGGCACAAACAAAAGCGCATGCTTAAACGAATGGCTCGCCATTTGGCGTTGACAGATGAACAGGTTACGCAAATCAAAACGATTCGCTCTGAGGCGAAGGCTGCACGCGATGCAAATAAGTCAGTAATGGAAGAGTTTCGTAGCCAAATAAAGAGTTTAATGACGAATGAATCGTTTGACGAAGCTGCTTTCATGGCATTACATACGCAGTATCAGGCAGCATTGACCGAGCAGGCCATGCTTAGAGCAAAAACGAAGCATGCCATTTTTCAGGTGTTAACAGAGGAGCAGCAAGCCAAAGCACAGGCAATGCGTAAAAAGCACCATAGAGGATTGAGACTGTAGGGTAACGTTGCGCTCGCAGACGATGCTAATTAGTCAGATAAGCTGAAGGAGAATATTTTTGTAATAGTGCTTTCAACTGGCTTGCCATTTTTCTTGGCTGGTTGAAAGCGCCATTTTTCAATCGCTTTCTTTATAGCGCCACGGAAAAAATGCACTTTACTCTTTTCTTCAAATAATACGTTGGATACCTTGCCATATTTGTCAACCGTAAACTCCACAAGCACGTCAAGCTCGATTCCTTTACGCTTAGCCGACGAAGGATATCTAGGATCAATCGAGCGTAACAGCACTGCATTGGTTTTAACTAACTTTTTGCTTTTTTCTTTCTGGTTTGAAATTAAAGGCTTACTAGCGAACGATTGCTCTTCCAATTTTAATATTGGCTGGTTAACTGTTGCTGCAGATTCAAATTTTTTAAAGTCATATTCAGTCGAAGCTGGTGACACTTCCGTCTTGGCTAAATCAGCAATCGTTTCTGCATAAGGGTTGACGTCGTTTGCACTCTTGTCTTTAGAATCAGTACGTGCGAAAGCTTGCTCAACTGGAGAAGCTTGGCGCGGTGTTGATTTTGCCGCCATATCATTTTTGGCTACAACCTCAATGTTAGCGTTTTTCGGCTCAACATCTACTTGCTGGCCCACTTGAATTCGTCTGCTGGGTTCTTCCAATTCTAGCTGAGTTCGTTGATCTTCAACTAGTGCCGCATTAGACGATTTTACTACGGGTAGTTGGTTAACGTACGCTGTTTCTATCGACTCTACCGGTGTGACTTTTGCAATCATCTGTTCTTTAGCTGAAGCGTCTGTAGCGCTTTCAACAAGTGTAGGTGTTTGAGACTCATTACTTTCTTCAGCCGGCTCATCCAAGTAATATGACACTATGGAGGAGTTGGTAAGCTGTACTGGCTCGGTCGGCGTGATAAATTGATTATAGTCGGTGTCACTTGTGATCCTAAAAATAGAAAACTGTCCTGCCGTTAGATCAAATACAGTAAAGCTCATTAATGGTTTGAACAATACAAGTGAAATGGCAAATACGATGAATGCAGAAGCCATCCACTTACCAGACTCTTCATTACTTGAACAGTGTGGTTCAGCGTCTACTAATCGCACGACACGTTTTTTCAAATCACCACCTGAAGCCGCCATAGCCATAGAAGGAATTGAATGGCGACGCTGATGAACGTGACAAACACTAGCTGTTTCTGTTAATGCTCTAGCATAGGCAAGAGGTTTCTTGCAAACAGAAACGGCCATGTCATCACTACAATACTCTCGTTCATTACGCATTTGTTTTGACACCCATCGTACCGCAGGGTGGAAAAATAGTAATATCTCAACCAGTGTTTGAATAAAATTAACGAGATAATCATGTCGACGTACGTGTGCTAATTCGTGCAGCAATAACATGTCAAGTTGGTTCGGTGTTAATCCGGTTAACATAGCTGCAGGTAGTAACACTACTGGTCTTAACCAGCCGATAACCATAGGCACTTGTGACTTCATTGAAATCAATAGTGTAGGAGCCTTATTTAAACCTATTTGATGAACTAAGCATTCGAAACGTTGTTGAAGTTCATCGCTAACTGGCAATACTTGGCTCTTAGGCAAACGGTTGACACTGTATAGTTCCATGAGCAACTTAGCCGACAGGCATAAAACGATAGTCATCCAGCCTACAGATACGTAAGGTAGAATTTCTAACAAGTTGATAGAGGCTAGAACTTCTTTGCCGTTGATTGCTGCCATCCCATCACTATCGAAGGATAATGGGAAAGGGGTATTAACCAGCTGAGTATAGTCAGGCGTATAGATATAATAAAAGGTTGCAATAGGAACGATTAAATTGGTTACCATTGCAGTCATCGCCCAAGCATAACGTTGCTGAGTCTTTTGGTAGGATGTAAAACTTAATATCAATTTTAATACAGCCGCCACGATGCAACCCTGCCATAAAAAGTGAAGCAAGGTTAAAGCTAAACTGTAAAAAATTGGGCTATTAAATATAAAATCCATGAAACTAACTAAGTTAAATTACTACTCTTGTTTTTCTAGCTCGTTTAACATTTGACGAATGTCAGCGATCTCTTCCTTACTGGTTGACTCATTTAACGCACGCATAACTAGCTTTGAAGTCGAACCGCCAAACGCTTTCGATATCAAGTCGCGAATAAGCGAAGATTGCGTAAATGTTTCACTGTTTGCGGCAGCGTAAACGTGTGCTCTGTTACTTTCGTCGCGAATTACTAAAGACTTCTCATGCATAATCTGTAGTATTTTCAGTACAGTGGTATAACCCGTTTTTTGTGTTTCGCTAACTGCTTCATGAATTTGTCTTACGGTTGCAGGGCCGATTTTCCATAGTACATTCAGAAGCGTCAACTCTGCTTCTGTTGGCTTGAATTCATTATTATCTCGAGCCATCGAAATTCCTCAACTTAAAAAAATTGTCATTTTATACGAATATAATCGTATCTTGCGTTGAATAAATGAGCAACGGGAATTTACACAAAAATAACAAAATGTAAATTAACTTATTGAAATTACTGTGAATAAAAATTACACAATTGTTACTCGTCTATACACAATTGTGCAAACTTACGAGTTTTTTCTGGATAATTAGTAAAAATACCGTCGACTTTAGCGTGAATACATTTTTCAATATCTTCGAATCTATCAACGGTATACACAAAAACCTTCAATCCTCTTTCATGAGCATCTTCAACCAATGCCGCGTTCAAACTATCAATGTCTTGGTTGACATATTCTAATGAAAGCTGTTCAGTAAATTGACATTGATCATATGGTGAGTGAGCGATTAATGCGGCTTGCGAATAATTTGGATATACCGTGCCAAAAAAATGCAAAAATGTGTGATTAAAGGAAGAAATAATGAAATGTGCTTCAGTATATGCGTAATGTGCCATTGCTTGACTAATGCAATCATTAAGCGCAAAACAGATATTTGATAAGCTGTTTGGGTCAGTTACCGTTGTTTTAACCTCAATGTTAACTGCGACTTTGCCATTGATACAGGCTAAGGCTTCGTCGAGTGTCAACAAGCATTGCCCTTGCCCTAACCTCATGGTGGTTAGCTCAAGAATCGTATACTGATTAAAATCGCCAGTACCACTGGTAGCAGTATCGAGATATTGATCATGAAGAACAACAAAGTTCCCACTTTCAACATGATATTGCACATCGAGCTCTATACCATCGGCATCCTGCTTTATAGCATGTTCAAATGCTAAGCGAGAATTTTCTGGATATTGGCCACTTGCGCCGCGATGTGCAAATATTTTCATTATTCTTTCACAAGTGTTGCGTAAGGTTGTCCTAAGCGAGTGACTGTGCCTGGTCCATCTTGTTCATTGAATTCCACCATTTTAGGTGAAAATGTTGATACAACGGTAGAGCCCAGCTTGAATCGACCCATTTCATCGCCTTTTTTGAACGTAATCGCGTTGTTTCCTTGGGCTGGATATTGCCAGCGAAAAATATCTTTACCCGCTGGCGGAGTGATTGTTCCTGCCCATGTAGTTTCAATGCTTGCAACAATTGTTGCGCCTACCAACACCATGGCAAGTTGACCATGCTCTGTATCGAAGATCGTGACGACGCGTTCGTTGCGCGAAAAAAGATTCGGGACATTATTGGCAGTAAGCGGGTTAACAGAAAATAATTCACCCGGTACATAAATCATTTCACGCAGGGTTGCGTCCATCGGCATGTGTATACGGTGATAATCTTTAGGTGCTAGATAAATGCAGGAAAACTTGCCATTTTCAAAAGGTTGTGCGGTCTCTTTTTCACCACCTAAAAGGCTCACTAAGCTGTAGTTGAAACCTTTTGCCTGAATAAGCTGGCCATCAACAATATCTCCTTGCTGGCTAATTGTGCCGTCTACAGGAAAACAAAGCGTATTCACATCGTTATCAATTGGGCGAACGCCATCTGCTAGTTCACGCGTAAAGAAGTCGTTAAACGTCGCAAAGTCTTCAGCACGTTGGTATTTGGCCTCTGCCATATTTATTTCATATGCTTTTATAAAAGATTTGATGGCTCTAGTTGTTAACCATCCGGCTTCTGCAGCGGCAAATTTACCAACAAACCTTGATAAGGCATGCTTAGGCATAAGATATTGCAAGGTAATTTTTAGTTTATCTAACAACGTTATGTTCCTTTAAAGTTACTTGTTTTTTAATTAAATCGAGTCGTTTGGATGTGTTCATCTAAGCTAGCGAGGATGCGCTGAAAGCTTTCAAGGCGACTAGCTTCGATTTTGCCTTCATTAGCAGCTGCGATAAGTGCACATCCGGGATCTGTCTGATGTTTGCAGTCTCTAAACTTGCAGGTACCAAGAATTCCAGCAAATTCAACAAAGCCAGTGCATACATCTTGTGGGGTCATATGCCATAGGCCAAACTCACGAATTCCTGGGGAATCAATGAGATCACCACCTTCTTCAAAGTGAAACAGTCTGGCAACAGTCGTGGTATGCTGACCAAGTCCGGAATTGCTTGACACTTCTTTCGTTTCTAATGTTAAGTGTGGCATTAATGAGTTAGTAAGTGTTGACTTACCTACGCCTGATTGACCGACAAAAATACTGGTATTGTTTTTTAGCATTGATTTTAGTTCGCTTAGTCCTTCACCAGACTCATTACTCACATAAGCTACCTGATAACCAATCTTACGGTAAATATCCATTTGCTCTTCGATAATTTCCGCTAATTCATCGTCAAGTAAATCGATCTTGTTAAGAATAATTATCGGTGGAATGCCTGTATTTTCTGCAGCGACTAAATAGCGGTCAATAATGTCTGCATTGAATGCCGGTACAATAGACGAAATAATGAATATTTGTGATATGTTGGCCGCTATGGGCTTCACGCCGTCGTAGACATCGGGACGTTCTAACACGGAATTTCGTGGGTGAACAGCTTCTATGACACCCGATACTGAGTGCTCGGTTGATTTGCCTTGGCGCCAAATAACATGGTCACCACACACCAACGATTCTATACTTCGGCGTAGGTTACAGCGAAATATTTCGCCCGTTGGCGACTCTACGTCTGCATGTTGCCCAAAACGACTAATGACAACTCCCTCTTGTGCATCACCTAACTCACTGTCTTGCCATTGCACTGAGTCGGATTTATTGCGGATCTTTTTTGCCTGATTCGCTTTGATTCGCCTTACTTGACCTTTTGTGAGTTTCTTTGATTTTGCCACGCGTTTTGTTCAACTTAATCTGTGTTTATGTATAATGCACCTTAAATGCATAGTGTTAGTCATTTAACATGCTAACGTATTATACTGATTAAATCTGCGATCATCTATCAATAGTAAAATCGTCAATGAATAAAAAGGAAAGTTATGTCCTGTAACGAGACAAATCTAATTTGGCTAGACCTAGAAATGACAGGACTTGATCCCGAACATGATGTCATCTTAGAAATCGCTTCTATAGTCACTGACAGCGAATTGAATATTTTGGCTGAAGGGCCTGTATTTGCAATTGGGCAAAGTGATAAAGTGTTAGATAACATGAGCGATTGGTGTATTGAGCATCATGGCAAGTCAGGACTTACGCAAAGATGTCGCGAAAGTGTAGTCACGCTTGAAGATGCAAGTAAGCAAACAATCGCATTTTTACAGCGCTTTGTTCCTTCAGGCGTCTCGCCGATGTGTGGTAATAGTATTGGCCAAGATCGTCGTTTTATTAACAAATACATGCCAGAGTTTGAACAGTATTTTCATTATCGCAATCTCGATGTCAGTACAGTGAAGGAGTTGGCAAGGCGATGGAAGCCTGAGGTGCTTGATTTAGTTGTCAAAAAAGGCGTCCATTTAGCATTAGACGATATTCGCGAATCGATTGCAGAGCTTAAAGTGTATCGAGAACACTTTTTTAAATTCTAACAATAAGATTAGACTGAGAAAAAGCACAGACTGTGCTTTTTTTTCGATTTCTCTTGAAGGTCTGACCAGTTCGATCAACAATCGTTGGTATCGCTTAATTGAGAGACTCAAAATGAAAAATAAATTCAGTCGCATCATAGCAACCTTGAATAAAGCACCTGATAGAATTCGTCCTTACTTACTCACCAAAGCTTTCAGTAGTAAAGTTAAGTTTGCTGGAACAACAGGGATCCGTATTCAATCAATAAGCCAACAAGAAGTCATCATTAAATTAGCCAACAAACGCAAGGTACAAAATCACATCGGTGGAATTCATGCTATAGCTGCAGCAGTGATTGCAGAATCGGCTACAGGTATTGTTTTTGGAATGAATGTGCCAGATAACGCATTGCCGTTATTGAAATCTATGACGATGGAATATCAACGCCGTATGGAAGGTGATATTACGGCTAGAGCGTATCTTAGCGAAGAACAATGCGGCCAAATTCAGGCAGAGGAACGAGGTAGCTTGATCATTCCTGTAGAAATTACGGATAGTAGCGAACAGCAACCTATTCAATGCACTATGGAATGGGCGTGGGTTCCTAAAAAGCGTTAATAATTGGTATTACAACAAAGTTTTTCAATTCAGCAATTAAGACATTTATCGCTTTAACCAGCTTGTAGAATTTCATACACTGTTGTTTGTTTCGGTTCTTTTATTTATTCAGTGACGATGGCAAACATGGATTCCAGCAAGACTTTGTATCAAATAGTGCTCAGTAAGCTTAGGTTTAGTGGCTTCATGGCACTATTGCTTGTCTCGGGTTTAATAGCGCTTGTTTTTTATCGAGAAGCACAACTAATTAGTGTTCAAGAAAAAACAGTACCCGCATTAAGTCAAACTCAACAATCGTTAGCACTTCAATTGGAAAGCTTGCAGGTATTGCACAATATTCTGCAAAGCCGTGAGATTGGAGAATTAGCGAATCAGCAGCGCATTTATAGCGAACGTCTTTTCGAATTTGATCAGCGAAATATTTTATCACCATTACTGATTAAAAAATTTCAAACCGAGAACAACCAATTCACAAGTGATATAGCTCGACTTGCCTTAGAAGCGGAAAAAAATGATCAGCTTAAACGTAGTTCCATCATTCAGCTTCGCTTATTGGTTGATGAATTTGATGCCTTGATAGCAGAAGTTCGCAACGAAAAGAACGAATTGTATCTCCAAATCACTCAAGATAATGTAAATGACCGTGTAACAGCATCAAGAGCCAAGGCTTATGCGGTTATTTCTGAGCAGTTATCTTTTTACGAAGTGACTAGTCAACAAATCAGGCAAGTGAATGCGGCATTTGAGCGACTCGATTTGCAATACTCATTGGACGACTTTAACCTTGCAACTAATCAACTAAAAGCTACGTTATCGCAGTGGCAAGATAGATTTGAAAATGTCGCCAACTACAGCGGGGCAGATCAGCGTGTCATAGTATTATTGCAACAGCTTAATGAGCTAATCTACGAACAACAACGGACGGTTGCAAAGTGGCGTGGTCAGCTGCGAATAACACAAAGCTATCTAACGTTAATAACCCAGCATCAACAGCATTTTGCTTCGCGACTCTCAGCAGCCGAACTTCCCAAGTTAGCACCTGTTGTTTTAATGCCGCCCATCGTAGAGGAGTTAATCGCCACATACATACCGACTAATCGAAATGTATACTATGACCTCGTTGTGCTATTAGGTTTTATTGGTATTGCCATTGTTTGGTGGCCTTTGTTACGTGTTAAGCGTCAAATTGCTTTGTTTGGTCAAGAGTTGTCTCATAGTCTGGCTAATCGCAACGCTGAGCAAACAGATGAAGAATCATGCAAAGATTCACCAGTTCGCGAGATTGCTGTAGTTAAACAAGCCATAGCGAGTGTATCTGCACAGCCAGTCGTTAGAAACAGTAGCGAAGCCGATAGTCAAACACTCTTATTACGAGAAGATCTATTATTCGAAGAGTTACAGATAGCATTTTGGTCTATCGATGCACAGGGGAAAATTCAAGGGGAGTATGCGTGTAGGCTTTGCGATGAACATGCTAGCCTACACATTGCTTCTTGGCGCGTACTGTTTGATAAACCTTCTGTTCATAAACTGCTAACAGCTGCGAAGCTGGCTAAAGCAACGCGTATGGTACAACACTGTACTGTAGTGACCATTACACAAAAACACGCTCAGGTATCGGTTCATTTTGATGATTTGCGTTGGCACGGTAGTATTGCGTTAACTGAGATACTCTTTGAAAAAGAACAAGCATTAGGAAAGTTAGAGCGTAGTCTAACAGCCGAAAAAGCAGCAAAGCATCAATTGGCTATGGAAAGTGCGGGTCAACTAAGTCGAATGATTATGCAAACTATGTTGCAAAGTCAAAATGTGTCAATGGGGGATAACGTCTCATCACTTCCCGTTTATCGCCAATTAACACGAATTTTAGATTGGTGTAGACAAATTCAAATTAGCAATGCTTTACAATCGACAGATCACGCTTTGCAGTTGAGTGACGTTGAAATTCATCGCGAATTAGATTCAATCGCGTTCAATGTAGGTGCAGAAGCCAATTTACAGCGAAATATTGTATTCTTACAAGTTGCACCGAATGTGTTGCAGCATGCCAAACTTAATATTCGCTTGTTCCATCGAAGTATGAAAGGCATTGCTCGACTATTACTAGGAGATGTATTTAGTAGTCAATTAGTGATTAGAATTGATGTCATAGAACAAGATGAAGGTAAACAAGTCGTCAGCATTCATTTTGATGTCATCGCAGATAAGCCATATCAAGAGCTGCCTGAGTCAGTTAAACATTTACTCGAGTTCTCATGTGATGGCAACGACTATGCGCCGCAAACAGTGAGATACCTACATTTGTTGCTTAAGGCTAATCATTGTGAACAACTAAACGCATTGATCACAGACTATGGATTGAACCTAACATTCCAAATGCCTTTAGCATTTGCGTCGGCTGATACTGTTGTTAAAACTGATGAATCGCAATTACTTAACTTTTCAAGCAAGAAAATGCTAATTGTTTCACAATGCGATCATATTATTAATGCTGCGTCTAATGCGTTGAATCGAGCCAAAGCACAATTTGAAGTGTTAAATGATGTAAATTATTTTTCACAGCAGCTATCGGTTAAACACCTCAACCATCATCAAGTGAGTGTTGTTTTGCTTGGCCCTGAATTATTGAAAGACAATATCGATGGTATCAAGCAGCATTTACAATCGTTACCGAGCAAGCTAAGACCACAATTATTTGTTATGCAATATCCATTCAACCAAGTATTGCGCCGCGTTGGTTTATATCAGTTTACTGCGACCCCTTTTGACCAATCAGAATTGCTTAGCCAGTTGAATGCTCTGTTTGAATCGGGTGAGGAAAGTAATGAAGTTTTATCTGCTGAGCGCTTTGGACATTTGCGTTTTAATAACACGCAGGTAGAAGTGTTATTGGCAGTATCAAATCCAGCGCGATATCAGACTTTGTATCGTTTGCTGCACTGGATGGGGTTACAAGTCCAGTTTGTTTGCCACCCTAGCAACATGTTAAAACACTGGCAAACAGGACGATATTTGATCTTAATCAGTGAATTTGAGCAATCTCCGTTTGTTGAAATGGATGTCGGCAATAAAGTAAGCCGTGCTGTGTTTACTTTTTCAGAACAATTATTTGATCAGGGGGCACATGGCGGTAATTGGAAAGTTGATGTGTTGCCTACGGTAGATGAACTAGGCTCGCTAATTAAGGCGTTATCACCATGGTTGAATGAAGCTGCCAGCGGCGAAAGCAAAGTCAAAGCGCGTATGGCAAAGCCTATCGATAGCAATGTTTCTATGTTAGAAACAATCGAAAATGAAGACGCTTTTTTCGAAACGCTTTCTGAAGAGCATGTAAGAGGCACTCATGATCAATCATCATTGCCAATAGCCTTTGATCTTAACGGGTTTGCGAGTAATCAAGGTGGTGCGGAAATCGCTGGGTTGATGATTGACGAATACATTTTGCAATTATCCCAAAATTGTCAACAATTTGAAGAGGCATTGGTTCAAGAGTGTACTGAGGATATGCGAGTAATCATCAATGATAATTTGTCAATCGCCAAAATCCTCGTAGCACCTGAATTAATTGAAGTAAATCAAAATATTCTTAGTGCGGTGACTGATCGGGACTATGCTTTAGTTAAAGGGTTGAGTAAAAGCATGGCCGTACTGGTAACTAAAGTAGCACAATCAGCAGACGCGATATGAAGAATCGGGAAAAAGCAGAAGTATCCACACCAACAAGCCCGTGTGTACGCAATTGTTGTTTGAATGAAGACGACATTTGTTTAGGGTGCTTTCGCCATATCGATGAAATAGTTGCATGGCAAAGTTTACCTAATCAGGGTAAAGAAGCAGTGCTCAACGCATGTGAAGCACGCAAAGCAAAATGTAGTATTGCAAAGAGCTGTTAGTCAAAATATTCGAGAACTATTAATGGATGAAGAACTAAAAAATTCACTGCGTGATGTTAGCCAACTAAGCGTGTTAATTATCGACAACATCACCTTAGTGCATGATGTGCTTAAGCAGGCACTTTATGGCATGGGCGTGCGGGAAGTAAGAAGCGCTCAGAGTGCCTATTATGGATTACGCTTATGTAACGAGATGCATTTTCATATCATTATTTGTTCTTTCGATTTTCAGAGTGATAAGGATGGTTTCCATCTACTCGAAGAATTGAAGTTTAAGGGGTATGTAACTAAAACAACCGTCCTGATATTTCTCAGTGCCGAAACCGGTGAGTCGTTGGTTAACTCAATTATTGAATTGCAACCTGACGATTTTTGGGTGAAACCTTTAGTACCAAAACATGTTCAAGAAAGATTGCGGTATACCCTAGAAATCAAACGGATATTATTTAATGTCTATTGGGCGATGGATAACAAAGAATATTCCAAGGCGATATACTATGCTGAGCGCCATTTGCTTAATAAAAAGCTAGCAAAGTATCATCCGCAGATAAACCGCTTAAAAGGTGAAGCCTTATTACGGCTATGTGAATTTTCAGATGCTGAAGTCTTTTATAAGCAGTTGTTAACGCAGTATAAGTATTCGTGGGTATACACAGGATATGTGAAGACACTTCTTAAACAGGGTCGAATCGATGACGTTAATGAGATGGTAGAAAAACTGATCAAACGTCCAGAAACACGCTTTGCCATGCATGATATGCTTGCGCAGTACCACATCGAAAATGAAAAGTATGATCTCGCATATGAAGAAATCAAAAAAGCGACAGCACTATCGCCTCGAAATATAGAACGTAATAAAAAGTCATGGGATTTGGCGCGATTAAATCATGATCATATGGGGCAATATCAAGCGACCAAAAATATCGCTGTTCATGCTAAAAATTCGATTCATGATTCGCCAGAGATTCTTCTCAACGTTATAAGAGCAGGCGTTGATTTAGCGACCACTATCACCGACGGTAGTGCTGACAATTTGCTTAGTCAAACAGAACAATATATTCAAAAATTGGAATCAAGTTATAGTGATGCACATTTGTTTAAAGAGCAGGTGATGGTTGCTCAGGCAAGAATTCATATTGCCCGAGATAACAATAAACTAGCTGAGCGATTAATCGAAGCACATATTTCCTTAAAACCGACGCCTCGGTTAGAGGATAACTTAGATAAGGTTAAAGTGTTCCATGAATTGGGTATGCGCGAAGAAGCATTGAAGTTATTAGAGGCAATAAAAAACCAGATTTCAGGCGAGTCGTTAACTAGCCAAGTAGTCAATCGATATGTTGAACAGGAAATGAAGGAACGTTCAGACATTCATTTTACGCCAAAACATCTATATGAAATGGCGATGGAGCATCTAGAAAAAGATAGGTTAAAGCCAGCGATAGAGTCAATTAGTCAAGCGATTCAGCTAGCGCCAGGAAATCACAAATTTTCGATTAGTTTACTCAAAATGTTGATTTCATCGAAAGAAAGAAATGAGTATGAAGATTCATTTGATGAGCTAGCTGCATCCGTACACAATGCATTAAGTGAGAAAAAGTTAGAAGGTAATACCGGGCAGGTCGCTCAAGAACTTATTGAAAAATGGCAGCAACTGACGGAAACGGTTAGTAGTACCGACGCTGACGGGTAGTTGGTGTTAAAAGCAACTAGGCGTCACGGGGTAAGCCTTTTTCTATAGAGCGAATCAAACGTCCTGTTAGGCGTGTATTAGCTTCAACTTTGATTTGTGTTTTGCGCTGAGCTTGCTGAGCGAGCGCCCATTCGATATGTTCTGCCACGAGTGGGCTAGCAGAATCTAACTTTTCACGTAAATCTTTTACTATTTCGTCGCTGTACGGCGCGTTGCCTAGCGCAGTCGCGATGTTGCGTTGCCATGCGTCAAATCCAATTCGCCTTATCGGTGAGCCGGCAGTCTTGTCTAAAAATTCGCTTTCTGTCCATGCAAATACCGTGAGTAAACTGATTTCGTCGAGTTGTTGTCTTGGGCTGAAGTCCTCTTCGTTTGTTAGTGACGCAAATTTATTCCATGGGCAAATAAGCTGGCAGTCATCACAGCCATAAATACGATTACCGATTAACGGCCTGAATTCTTCCGGAATCGCCCCTTTAAGTTCGATGGTTAAATAGGAAATACACCGTCTCGCATCCACGGTATAAGGCGCGACAATAGCGTTTGTTGGGCAAATTTTTATACAGGCGACACAGTTGCCACAATCGTTGCTAGGTGCAGTATCTGTGGGCAGAGGAATATCGACCAGTAATTCACCTAAGAAAAACCATGAACCCGCATGTTTGTTCAGTAACAAACTGTGTTTGCCAATCCAACCAAGTCCCGCTTTTTCTGCGAGCGGGCGCTCTAAAATGGGAGCAGAGTCAACAAATGGTCGATAGTTAAAACTCTCACAGTAAGCTTTAATTTTTTCCCCTAGTTGCTTAAGACGTTTTCGCATCAATTTATGATAATCACGTCCTAGTGCATAACGACTAATATAGGCAAGATTCTTATCCTTAAGAATCTTGGTAAACTTTGCATTAGCAGGCAAATAGTCCATTCTAACGCTGATTACTCGAATCGTGCCGGGAACGAGTTCTGCTGGTCTTGCTCTCATCAGACCGTGTCTGGCCATGTAATCCATTTCACCGTGATACTGATTATCTAGCCACTGTGTTAATTTTGCTTCATGCTCACTTAAATCAATATCTGCAATGCCAACATCGGCAAAGCCAAATTCTTTTCCCCAAGCCTTGATTTTCTCGGCTAATTCTTGATAGTTGATAGTTATAGCTTGCATGAAATGACGATGGATTAAAATGACAGTTGCACTGGTGGAGAGTTTACCACAATCTGCTTATTCAGCGACACAAGTGCTGGAAAATGAGCTTATTGTTGCGAACAAGTTAGGAATAAACCTGTATGAATTGATGGAGCGTGCGGGGCGAGCTGTATTTGAGCACATTACGCGACACTTTCCAGAAGTCGACAGGATCTGTGTGCTATGCGGTAAGGGCAACAATGGGGGAGATGGTTTTGTTATTGCTAGATTAGCGCAGCAGCAAGGCTGGCAAGTGACCGTTGTTACGTTTTGCGAAACATCAGCTATTAAAGGCGATGCTTTAACCGCCTTCGAAAAACTCCTTGAGCACAACGTTTCAATTGTGACCGCTACTGAAGCACCATTGCCCGATGATTTCATCGAGCAGCTTCAAGTTGAATGTGTCGTTGATTGTTTATTTGGTATCGGTTTTAAGGGGGAGCTTGGGGGTAATTATGCCAACTGTGCATCGCAAGTGTATCAGCTAGAAATTCCTGTTATCAGTGTCGATGTTCCCTCTGGCCTGAATGCGACAACTGGAGCTCCATCCAAAGCATGTATCAAGGCTACGCATACCGTTACCTTTATTACGCCTAAGCAGGGGCTCGTTACGGGCAACGCATTGCACTATACAGGAAAGATCTTTCTGGCAGATTTAGGTGTTGGACAATTATTTCAAACCATAACCAACAGCAACGTACATATTGAAAGTGAAAAAACAATCACCCGCCATCACAAGCGACATGTTAATAGCCATAAAGGAACTGTCGGGTTAGTGTTAGCGGTTGGTGGAAATATTGGCATGCCTGGTGCCATTAGGCTGTGTGGCGAAGCCGCTTTGCGTAGTGGAGCAGGGTTAGTTGCCGTACACTGTCATCGTGACAATAGAGATATTATTGCTAGCGGCCGTCCTGAATTGATGTTTTCTGGTGTTGGATCCGACGATGTTATCAAAGAAGAATTGCTAGACAGAGCAAGCGTGCTTGTTTGTGGGCCTGGGCTAGGCAGAGATAAGTGGGGAGAAGAGCTATTCAAACGTGTCCTTAATCAAGATAAACCTTTAGTGATGGATGCTGATGCCTTGCATTTTCTGAGCGTGCTACAGGAGATTCAACCACGGAGCGATTGGGTGTTGACACCACATGCAGGTGAAGCTGCAAAACTGCTGGGAGTTAGTATCAGTGACATTGAGAACGACCGATATCAAGCCGTGAAAAATATCGCAGTTAAATATGGCGGACTATGCGTGCTCAAAGGAGCTGGTAGTCTGATATCTGATGGTTCAAACGTATGGGTGAATACTTCTGGCAATCCAGGCATGGCTTCTGGTGGCATGGGAGATGTATTATCAGGTACAATTGCGGCATTAATGGTGCAAATGCCAAATTTGTGTGAAGCAATTCGACTTGCTGTTTACGTTCATGGCAAAGCGGCTGATAGAGTCGCAGCACGGCATGGGCAAGTCGGCATTTTGGCGAGTGATTTGTTCCCAGATATTCAAGATTTACTTAATGAGGAAGCTTAACGCTTATGTTGTCAACTACGCCATTGATTTCTAAACAGTTTACACTTTCAGATGAACCGGAAACGGTGGCATTTGGTCAACAGATGGCTGAGTTCGTGAAGTCGAACCTAGATAAAGGAGTTATTGTCTATCTTAATGGCGATTTAGGTGCTGGGAAAACCACTTTGACGCGTGGCTTTGTTCAAGGCATGGGGCACACTGGAAACGTGAAAAGTCCCACATACACGTTAGTGGAGCCATATGAACTTGGAGTCTGGCGAGTTTATCATTTTGATTTATATCGACTTGCTGACCCAGAAGAGCTGGAGTTTATGGGAATTCGTGATTACTTTGCGCAGCATTGTAACTGCTTTATTGAATGGCCAGAAAAAGGAGCTGGTCTTCTGGCTAACCCCGATTTAGTTATTAATATAGAATACCAAGATGAGCACAGACGATTGGAAATATCGGCATATACAGATATTGGTCACCAGCTTGTTAGTTTGTTGCAGTAACATATAGAGGTAACTATGAAAGGTTTTACAAGCTATTTGATGAAATTAGTTTCATCTATTGTCTTGTTTGTAGTTATCTCTCCAAGTTATGCCTACAACGAGATTGATGGTATACGAATTTGGCCGGCGCCTGAGAATACACGTGTGGTATTTGATTTAGCGACTAAGCCTGAATACAGTTATTTTTCGCTATCTTCACCTCAGCGTCTTGTTATTGATTTACAGGATACTAAGAACACTGTTGCCTTAGACAACTTAGCCGCCCAAGATAAGCGGATTAAAAAAATTCGAACGTCGAAAGCGAAAAATAAGCAATCGATTCGTTTGGTGCTAGAGCTGCAGGAAAGCTATGATTTAACCATTTTTCCATTGGCACCAGCAGGCCAGTACGGTCATCGGTTGGTGATTGATTTGTTTGACAAACAGCGAGCGAGTCAGGCATCTAAGAAAATACCACCGAACGATAAGCGGGACTTAATCATTGGCATTGATGCCGGTCACGGTGGTGATGACCCAGGGTCAATTGGTCATAAAGGGACTTATGAAAAGCGTGTAACACTTGCGATTGCTAAAAAATTACAGCAATTTGTTGATGCTGAGAAGGGCATGAAGGCCGTGATGATTCGTACAGGTGATTACTACGTACCGGTTGGTCGCCGCAGTGAAATTGCACGGCAAAAGCAAGTGGATTTATTGGTATCGATTCATGCTGATGCTTTTTATACGCCTCAACCTTATGGTGCTTCCGTGTGGGTTATTTCAAACCGCCGTGTTGAAAGTGAATTAGCACGCTGGTTGGTGAACCGAGAGAAAAACTCGGAACTACTTGGCGGCGGCGGCGGTGTAATAAAAAATACCCAAGATGATAACTTGGCCAAAACGCTTGCGGATATGAATAAAGAACATTCGTTAGAGGTGAGCTTAGGCATGGCGAATGATGTAATACAGCGTTTGCGAAAAGTAACAAAGATGCACAAGAAAGCACCACAACATGGCAATTTTGGCGTGCTGAAATCGTCTGATATCCCTTCTATCTTGGTTGAAACGGGCTTTATTTCTAATCATAACGAAGAGAAAAACTTGCTTTCTCGCACACATCAAGCAAAATTAGCTGATGCTGTTTTTAAAGGCATCCGTCAATACTTTACCGAACACCCGCCAATGGGCAGTTACTATGCTTCTATCGGTTATCACAAACATAAAGTTAATCGTGGGGAGTCCCTGTCGATAGTGGCAAAAAAATACAAAGTGACCGTAGAGCAGATAAAACAAGCGAATCAACTGAATTCTAATGTAGTTCGCATTGGTCAAATGCTTAAAATTCCACGCGCAGAATAATAGATGACAATACAAATATTACCAGCTCAACTCGCTAACCAAATTGCCGCAGGGGAGGTAGTCGAACGTCCCGCTTCAGTTGTAAAAGAATTAGTAGAAAACAGCCTAGATGCTGGCGCGACCTCTATCAAAATTGACATTGAGAAGGGGGGAGCGAAGCGTATACGCATATCTGACAATGGTAAAGGCATTGCGAAAGATGAACTCACCTTAGCATTGAGCAGACACGCAACGAGTAAGATTAAAGATCTTCGTGATCTAGAAGGCATAAGTAGCCTTGGATTCCGTGGCGAGGCATTGGCGAGTATAAGTTCAGTGTCACGATTAACGCTCACTTCTAAACCTGAATATCAGGAGGCCGCTTGGCAAGCGACTGCCGAAGGGCGCGATATGCACGTAAAAGTTAAGCCCGCGGCGCATCCAAACGGTACAACCATTGATGTTGTTGATTTGTTTTTCAATACACCTGCTCGTCGCAAGTTTTTACGCACAGAAAAAACCGAATTTAGTCATATAGATGAAGTCATTCGTCGCATTGCCTTGGCGAGATTCGATGTCACATTCACGTTAACTCACAATCAAAAGCTGGTGCGACAATATCGGCTACAAGCTGACAAAAATAGTTATCACAAACGAGTGGCTCAAGTATGTGGGAATAGTTTCATCGATAATGCCATTGAAATCGCTGTAGAACATGACGGTATGAATTTATGGGGCTGGTTGGGCAACACAGGTTACACACGCAATCAAAATGACTTGTGCTACAGCTACGTGAACGGACGGATGATGCGTGACAAATTAATTAATCATGCCATTCGTCAAGCTTATGGCGAGCATATTGCGGCAGAAACCTATCCGGCATTTGTGTTATTTTTCGAGCTCGATTATCGTGAAGTAGATGTTAATGTGCACCCTGCCAAGCATGAAGTAAGGTTTCATCAAGGGCGTTATGTGCATGATTTTATTCTTTCAGTTTGTGCAAAAGCGATAACTCCTTCAGTACAGGAATTATCAATAGAAGCGCTGGCGGAACCGTTAGAACCTGAATATATCGCACCTTTACGTAGTCAGGCCGTGTTTGCTTCATCCGGTGTTCATACTTCGTATCAAACTGCAACTCGACGTGAAAGCGTTAACCCCGGAACGTTGACAGACGCCAGCAAAGCTTATCAAGCGCTCATGACCCCTAAAGCATTAACGCCTGATGTGAATGTATCAAATAGTTTTCAGGCTGTCCCATCGGAGCCAGTTGAATCGGCGACTGAATCTAATGGACTTGAATGTGCAGATGTTCAATGGCTTCATTTTGTTGCTCCGCATTATGGATTACTTTCGCTTAAAGGTAATTTACGTTTAGTATCACTTAAACAGTTACAAACTGACGTGGTAGGGTCCACCGTTGAGAAGCAGTGGGAAGATGGTTTGACGAGTCAGCCGTTGCTTATTCCAATCCGGATAACTTTGACCGATAAACAACAGCACTTATTTGAGCGCTTTGCAGAATTTTGGCAGCGAATGGGAGTCGTTCTCAACCCACTAAAGGGGATGGTATATCAAATTCGTGAGTTTCCAGCATTGCTAAGAGAGACTGATGTTTTAAGCAGTTTGCAGCAAATTTTTGCATATATCGACCGAATTGATACAGATGAACAGTTGAATGATGAGTTGTGGCGTATGGCATTGGTTTCAGTGTGTGTTCAGCAAAAAATTACACAAGAAGAATCAGTATCTATTTGGAATCGTTGGTTAAACCTAAAATTAAACGATCAAGTTAAGCAATTAGACTTGAAAACGGTGGAGGTTGACCTCACATCGACCCTAAAGCAGTTTCAATAACCCGATATGTCAGTAATTTCGACGATAGAAAAGTATCTTAAAACGCATGAGCCTCCGGTCATTTGTCTTATGGGGCCAACTGCGTCTGGCAAAACAGCGTTAGCGATGGCGCTATACGATGTGTTGCCGTGTGAAATCGTAAGTGTCGATTCGGCCTTGATTTATAAAGGCATGGATATCGGGACTGCTAAGCCAACAAGTGAGGAATTGAGCGAATATCCACATCGATTGATAGACTTGCTTGACCCTAAGGACAGTTATTCAGCGGCGGATTTTTGCAAAGATGCTTTAAGAGAAATCGCTGAGATTCGTGCCAATAACAAAATCCCACTACTTGTGGGAGGCACTATGATGTATTTTAAGAGCTTGATCGAAGGGATATCGCCATTACCTAATGCGTCGCCTGAAATAAGGCAGCAAATTGAACATGAAGCGAATGAAAAAGGTTGGGATGCATTGCATGCATACCTAGCAACTATAGACCCAGTTGCTGCAGAGCGCATACATCCAAACGATCCTCAACGTTTAACTCGTGCAATTGAAGTATATCGATTGACAGGAAATACTTTGTCACAATTAACAGAGACAAAAGGTGAGAGTTTACAAGGAGATGTTCTACAATTCGCAATAGCACCCAAAGAGCGTGCTGATTTACATGAGCGAATTGCCCTGCGCTTTAATATGATGATGGAGCAGGGCTTTAAAGAAGAAGTAGAGCGTTTACGTGAGCGTGAAGATTTACATGAGAATCTTCCATCTATACGATGTGTAGGTTATCGTCAAATGTGGGAACATTTGAATGGTGACTATGATGAAGAAGAAATGGTGTTTCGTGGCATTTGTGCGACGAGGCAATTAGCAAAACGCCAGTTGACTTGGTTAAGAAATTGGCCGAATCTAGAGTGGCTAGATATGGAAAGTCAAAATAACCTTGAAGTAGTCTTGACACAGTTAAGCAAACTTTAAACTATGTTGTATAATTGTTTTAGTACTAAGCGGCTAGTTTTATTATAAAAAAGAGCTAATATAGTATTTTAATTTATGCTTACGTTTTCACTAAAAATAACAAAAGGGGCCAAATAATGGCAAAGGGGCAATCTTTACAAGACCCATTTTTGAATGCACTACGTCGTGACCGCATTCCTGTAGCAATTTATTTAGTTAATGGTATCAAACTGCAAGGCCAAGTTGAGTCGTTTGATCAATTTGTCATATTACTCAAAAATACCGTGAGTCAAATGGTATACAAGCATGCAATTTCTACCGTCGTGCCAGCACGTGCGGTAAATACAGCACCACAAAATCAAGCTGGATTTAATCAGTCAATGGATTCTCAGGATTAATGAACACATGTAGTATTGTGTGGAGTAGTTCATTTGTTTGATAGATATCAGGCGGGTGAACAGGCGATACTTGTTCATATTGATTTTCCAGATGAAAACACCCGAGAGGATTTACAAGAATTTGAAATGCTTGTAAGTTCTGCGGGAGTTAATGCATTAAGCGTTGTCACGGGTAAGCGAAATACACCACATTCAAAGTATTTTGTGGGCAGTGGCAAAGTTGAAGAAATTGCTGAGGCGGTGCGTTTATTTGAGGCTAACGTGGTGTTGTTTAACCATAGCTTGTCCCCTTCTCAAGAAAAGCACATCGAAGCAGTTTGTCAATGTCGTGTCATTGACCGAACAACGCTAATACTAGATATATTTGCTCAACGTGCACGCACCCATGAAGGTAAATTGCAAGTTGAGTTGGCGCAGCTAAGGCATATTAGCACGCGCCTAATTAGAGGTTGGACTCACTTAGAGCGTCAAAAAGGTGGTATTGGCCTTAGAGGGCCGGGTGAAACTCAGCTTGAAACGGATAGACGTTTGTTGCGTGAACGCATGAATAATATTCGCAAACGGCTAGAAAAAGTTGAAAAGCAACGGCAGCAAGGTCGAAGAGCAAGAAGTCGCGCAGAACTTGCAACGGTTTCTTTAGTTGGTTACACCAATGCGGGTAAATCAACGCTTTTCAATCAATTAACGCAAGCTGAAGTATATGCAGCCGATCAGTTATTTGCGACGCTTGACCCAACATTACGCAAGATTGATGTTGAAAATGTAGGGCGGATCATACTCGCGGATACTGTTGGTTTTATACGTCACTTACCACACGATTTGGTTGCGGCGTTTAAAGCAACATTAACTGAAACGCGCGAAGCAGAATTGCTACTGCATGTCGTTGATATAGCGGATGAAAAACGTCAAGACAATATTGAACAAGTTGAAAATGTGTTGGATGAAATTGGTGCCGGTGAAGTACCTGTTTTGTTGGTGTGTAATAAAATTGATTTGCTCGATGATGCTGCGCCGCGAATAGATCGAGATGAAAACGGTTTGCCTGTACGTGTATGGCTTTCTGCGCAAACAGGTGAAGGACAGTCATTATTGTTTCAGGCGCTGGCGGAGCGACTCGATAGACAAATTGTTAGTTATAGTCTTAGAATCCCGCCGAATTACGGTAAAATAAAGGGTCAATTATATAAGCTCAATTGTATTGACCATGAAGATTATGATGAACAGGGTAATTGCCTTGTTGATATTCGGTTGTCTAAAAAAGACTGGAACAAATTTATAAAACAAGATGAAGCTGCTATTAAGCAGTTTATTGCGAATTAACTCATTGGCATATTGACCAATCAAAAGATTTTAATTTTGTATAGCGGAGTACGTTATGGCGTGGAATGAACCGGGGAATAACGAGAAAGATCCCTGGAAAAATAAAGGTGGTAAAGATCAGGGGCCACCTGATTTAGATGATCTTCTAAAAGATTTGGGTAATAAAGTAGGCGGTGTTTTTGGTAAAAAGCCGTCTGGCCCTAGTAAGAGTTTTTCTAGCGTTGGCATTAGTTTAGCGCTAGTGGTTGCGGTTTTAGTTTATGCATTTAGTGGCTTTTATACGATTAAAGAAGCTGAACAGGGTATCTTGCTCAGGTTTGGTCAGTATGCGGGTACTGTAGAACCGGGATTAAGATGGAAATGGACATTTATTGATCGTGTTATTCCAGTAGATATTCAAACTACACGAGATTTACCTGCTTCTGGCTTCATGTTAACGCAAGACGAAAACGTTGTACGTGTAGAGATGCAGATTCAGTATCGCGTGGTTAATCCAAGAAACTACGTCTTTAGTGTAACGAATGCGGATGACAGCCTTAGTCAGTCGTTGGATAGTGCATTAAGGTATGTTGTAGGTCACGCAAAAATGGATGATGTATTAACGAGTGGTCGTGAGCAAGTACGTCAATCGGTTTGGAGTGAATTGGATAAAATTATCGAGCCATATAATTTAGGTCTGATAATAGTCGACGTTAACTTCAAGGATGCGCGTCCACCAGAAGCGGTAAAAGATGCATTCGATGACGCGATTGCTGCCCAAGAGGATGAAGTACGCTTTATTCGTGAAGCAGAAGCATATGCCAGAGGGATTGAACCGAGAGCGCGTGGTCGTGTGAAACGTCTAGAACAAGAAGCGTTGGCTTATAAAGAGCAAACCGTGCTTGATGCTGAAGGTGAAGTGGCGCGTTTTGAAAAAATCTTACCGGAATATCAAGCAGCACCAAAAGTGACTCGTGACCGACTGTATATCGCTACGATGGAAAAAGTATACAGCAATACCAGTAAAGTGATGGTGGATGTTGAGGGAGGTAACAACATGATGTATTTGCCGCTAGATAAAATCATGCAACAGCAAAGTTCGCCAACGCGTTCTATCCCAACAACAATACCGAGCATGTCGCAACCAACGCCGTCTGATAGCACTTCACCCGCGTTATCGGGTCGAACTGATAGATTTAGTAGCGGGAGAAACTAATCAATGAAGAACTTTATAGTAGCGGTTGTTGCCGTATTGTTTATTTTGACTGTTTCTTCAGTGTTTGTAGTATTTGAAGGACAGCGCGGTATTGTTTTTCAGTTCAACAAGATAAAACGTGATTCAGCGACTAATGAAATGATGGTTTATGAACCAGGGTTACACTTTAAGTTGCCATTGATTGAAAACGTTAAAAAGATCGACGCGCGAATTCAAACACTTGATGAAGCTGCCGATCGTTTTGTTACGTCTGAGAAGAAAGACTTGATGGTTGATTCGTATGCGAAGTGGCGTATTGTTGACTTTTCAACTTACTATTTGAGAACGTCAGGTTCGATTGAAAACGCAAGAGCGTTACTTAAGCAAAAAATCAACAATGGCTTACGTACAGAATTTGGTTCTAGAACGATTAAAGAAATTGTTTCAGGTGATCGCGACGCTATAATGACAAAAGCACTAGAAAGTGCTGCGAGCAGCCGTGAAGACCTAGGTATTGACGTAATCGATGTACGTGTAAAAGCGATTAACTTACCTACAGAGGTGAGTACTTCAATATACGATCGTATGCGCGCTGAGCGTAATGCTGTAGCGAAAGAGCATCGCTCACAAGGTCAAGAGCAGGCGGAAATAATTCGTGCAACTATTGATGCTAAAGTAACGGTCATGTTAGCGAATGCGCAAAAAGAAGCATTTGAAATCCGCGGTGAAGGCGATGCATTGGCGGCAAAAGTTTATGCTGATGCTTACCAAAAAGATCCTGAGTTTTTCAGTTTCTTTAGAAGTTTAGCTGCATACGAAAATAGCTTTAACAGTAAAGACGACGTACTAGTTGTTAAGCCTGATAGTGACTTCTTCCATTACTTGAAAGACAACACTGTGAAGAAATAACGATAATTAATCGAAAAAAACCATGACAATTGTCATGGTTTTTTTTTGCAATTAGCTCATGATGTGAGGTGGCATTTGTTATGACAGTTGATTTTTTTATCAAAGCGCTGGCACTAGCTTTCATATTAGAGGGGATAGTGCCTGCATTATTTCCGAATAAATGGCGGGCATATGTTGCCAAGCTTATCAATGAAAGCCCAGAGAATATTCGCCGAATTGGTATAACGTTAGTGCTAATAGGTGGTTTGATATTTGTCGCGGTTTAAATATATGCGTGTAACTTATTCATAAATTTCCCGATTTTAAAATTGCTTTAAATTCCACCAACAAGGGCTTGGACTGAGTTCCAGAATTTGGTAGAATCCCCGCCTAATTTTCTTTCCAAATTGAAAACATGGGTAAAAACGTCGTAGTTCTCGGAACCCAATGGGGTGACGAAGGTAAAGGTAAAGTTGTTGACTTATTAACGGACAAAGCAAAGTTTGTAGTTCGTTATCAAGGCGGTCACAATGCTGGTCATACGCTAGTCATCAATGGTGAAAAAACCGTACTTCATTTAATACCGTCAGGTGTTTTACGTGATAACGTGAAATGTCTAATCGGCAACGGTGTAGTGCTATGTCCTAAAGCACTAATGACAGAAATTAAAATGTTAGAAGAGCGTGGTGTTCCAGTTCGTGAACGATTGCTGATCAGCGATGCGTGTCCGCTAATATTGCCTTATCATAATGCGCTTGATGCAGCACGTGAAAAAGCACGTGGTAGCAAGGCTATCGGTACTACTGGTCGTGGGATTGGGCCAGCGTATGAGGACAAAGTAGCTCGTCGTGGTTTACGCGTGGGCGATCTTTTCTGTCCTGAAACTTTTGCGGCAAAGTTAAAAGAAATTATGGAATATCATAATTTCGTTCTGACGACGTATTACAAAGTTGACCCGATCAGCTATGAAGAAGTGTTAGCTGATGCAATGAACGTTGCAGAAATTATCAAAGGTATGGTTGCTGATATTACTGAATTGCTCGACCAAGCGCGTAAGAATGGTGATTCAATCATGTTTGAAGGTGCGCAAGGCACGCTTTTAGATATCGATCATGGTACATACCCGTACGTTACATCTTCGAATACAACGGTTGGCGGTGTAGCAACAGGCTGTGGTTTCGGTCCTCGTTACTTAGACTACGTATTAGGTATTACGAAAGCTTATACGACACGTGTTGGTTCAGGACCATTTCCAACAGAGTTGAATGACGAAATTGGTAATCATTTAGGTACTGTTGGTCATGAGTTTGGCGCTACCACTGGCCGTGAGCGTCGTTGTGGCTGGTTTGATGCAGTTGCAATGCATCGTGCAATTCAAATCAATAGTATTAGCGGGTTCTGTTTAACTAAGCTTGATGTATTAGATGGCTTAGAAACGTTGAAAATTTGTACTGGTTACAAAACAGAATCTGGTGATGTTATTACCGTGCCACCAACTGCGGCAGAAGGCTATGAAAAAGTAACACCTGTCTATGAAGAGTTACCAGGATGGACAGAGTCAACAGTAGGTGCAACCTCTGTAGACGCACTTCCTGCTAATGCTAAAGCTTATATTAAGCGCATTGAAGAAGTGACAGGCGTACCTGTTGATATTATTTCTACTGGTCCAGATAGAAATGAGACAATTATTCTAGTTAATCCATTCAATGATTAATCTATAGCATTAAGCAAATAATATACTTTATCGAAAACGGCTCTTATTAAAAGAGCCGTTTTTTTATGTCGAATTTTACATTTTCTAATGTAGATAAAGGTTGATTTTTGAGATGGCACGGATGATTATCGTGGTTGCATAAATATTCGGCTACTTAGTGTGAGTTCAGTTTCTATTGTGACAAGGAGTTCTTTAAACTGCTTTAAATGGAAGTTAAATGTATTCAATTGCCGTAAATTGTCTTGAACTTGGCAAACTTGCGTAAAGTGCTATTTGTTCATGTTTTTAGATAAAACATTTGGTTTTATATAGATAAGTGAATAAATATAGTCGGTATTTCGATTGTTTATGTGAATTATTGTGTTGAAAAGTCTATATTTAATATAGCTTGTAGCTAATTTTTATATATAAATACCCTTGAATCATCAAGTCTCTTTGCAATAACATATATTGCAATAATAAAAATAACAAAAACTAGCTAACTGCTCCGAGCAGTGTATTAATTACAACTAACGCATTAGGATAATGACATGACCGATTTACGACAGCAAGCTTTGGACTATCATGAATTCCCAACACCGGGAAAGATTTCTGTCGAACTAACAACACCAGCGGAAACCAGCTTAGATCTTGCGCTCGCATACAGCCCAGGTGTTGCAGAGCCGGTCAGAGCTATCGCTGAAAATCCAGAGGACGTGTATCGTTATACAGCTAAAGGCAACACCGTTGCTGTGATCACCAATGGTACTGCTATTTTAGGATTGGGTAATTTGGGGCCAATGGCATCAAAACCGGTTATGGAAGGCAAAGCCTTACTATTTAAGCGATTTGCCAACCTCAATTCATTTGATATTGAAGTAAAACACAAGACTGTTGAAGAGTTCGTTGATACTGTAGCGAATATCGCTGATAGCTTCGGTGGCATTAACCTTGAGGATATCAAAGCCCCTGAGTGTTTTGCCATCGAAAAGGCGTTGATAGAACGTTGTAAGATCCCTGTATTTCACGATGACCAGCATGGTACAGCGATTGTAACGGCAGCAGGCATGTTAAATGCGTTGGATATTCAAGGTAAGTCTATAAATAATGCCAATATCGTTTGCATGGGGGCAGGGGCTGCAGCAATTGCGTGTATGGAGCTCTTGATCAAATGTGGTGCTCAGCGTGAAAAGATTTACATGTTAGACACCAAAGGCGTTATTCACACTCGACGTGATGACCTAAACGAATATAAGAAGTTGTTCGCTAATAACACTGATAAACGCACCTTAGAGGACGTCATTGATGGAGCAGACGTATTTGTTGGTGTTTCAGGTCCAGACTTACTTTCACCAGAGCACGTTAAAATGATGGCTGACAAACCTGTTATTTTTGCTTGTTCGAATCCTGATCCAGAAATTAAACCTGAAGTAGCCTTGGCTGCGCGTAATGATGTTATTGTGGCGACAGGACGCTCAGATTATCCTAATCAGGTAAACAATGTACTATGCTTTCCATTCATCTTTAGAGGTGCGCTAGATGTTCGCGCACGTACTATTAATGATGAAATGAAAGTTGCTGCGGTACACGCTATTCGTGAACTTGCAAAAGAGCCTGTTCCGGAAGAAGTTTTAAAGGCGTCAGGGGATGAGGCACTAGAGTTTGGTCCTGATTACATTATTCCTAAACCTATGGATAAGCGTTTATGTGCTAAGGTAGCGAAAGCCGTTGCACAGGCCGCAATAGATTCAGGCGTTGCTGCATTAGAAATGCCGGCAAATTATATGGCTGACTAATCACAGCCCAATTCTAGGACAGCAATAAAAAAGCCAGCGTGAATGCTGGCTTTTGTTTGCTTACAGCCTTTACGGCTTGTTATTAATCTTCAGAATTTTCAAATTCACTGAAATCGGTAATTCCACGCGCTTCAAGCGCTTTGCGAACACTTTCAGGCAGTTTTTCTTGATTGTCTTTGGCAAGATCCGCATCATCTGGTAGCGGCTGACCCGTAAAAGCATGTAGGAAAGCTTCACAAAGTAGCTCACTGTTAGTTGCATGTCTTAAATTATTAACTTGTCGACGTGTTCTCTCGTCAGTTAACACTTTTAAAACACGCAAAGGAATTGAGACGGTAATTTTTTTTACTTGCTCACTCTTTTTGCCATGTTCTGCATATGGGTTGATATACTCACCATTCCACTCTGCCATGGACATACCTCATTAGTAAAATTCTTTATTATAATTGGAGAATTTTACTAGTTGTTTTGTTTGAGTCAACTGTGAATGTGTAGAGGGGTAGATGTCTAAAATGGCTTGACGGTGTTTTTTAAATTGTTTAGAGTTATAGACGTCCAAACATCCAAATGGTTAAAGTTAATTTAGGGGCTTGTATGTCACAGAAAAAATTTGCCACAACCGCAGTCAGAGCGGGTATCAACAGTGATAAACATCATGGCGCAGTCGTCCCTCCGCTTCACCTTTCTAGCACCTATTCATTAAAAGGCTTTAACGATAAACGAGATTTTGATTATTCTCGTACTGGCAACCCTACTCGGTCTTTATTTGGACAAGCGATTGCAGATCTTGAAAATGGCCAAGTTGGTATTGTAACTAGCACTGGCATGTCGGCTGTTCATCTAATTTGTCAATTGTTGACTGTTGATGACACTATTGTCATTCCGCATGACTGTTATGGTGGTAGCTATAGATTATTTACGCATTTGGCTAAAAAAGGTCAGTTCAAACTAATCGTTGTCGATCAAAACGATGAACAGGCATTAGCCGCGGCACTGCAGTCAAAGCCAAAGTTGGTATTAATTGAAACCCCAAGCAATCCACTGCTTCGTATTGTCGATATTGAAAAAGTCACCAAGGCAAGTAAAGGTGCAGGGGCGATTGTTGCAGTAGACAATACATTCTTATCACCGATTCTTCAAAGGCCACTAGATCTTGGCGCTGATATTGTTTTTCACTCCACAACAAAATTTATCAATGGTCACAGTGATATTGTTGGTGGTGTATTGGTCACGAAAACAAAAGCATTGGGGGAAGAGCTGGCTTGGTGGGCTAATTGCATTGGTATTACCGGCTCAGCATTTGATAGCTACATGGCGCTTCGAGGGCTAAAAACATTGCCTGTAAGAATGCTGCAACACCAACAAAACGCGGACGCCGTTGCAGCATATTTGTCTTCACATGAAGCGATCGGTGAAGTTTACTATCCAGGACTAGAGAGTCATCAAGGGTACGATCTAGCAATCAAACAACAGTCTTCGCCTGGTGCGATGATGAGCTTTGAGGTGAAAGGTGGCATCGCAGCTGTCACGCGTCTATTTGATGCGCTTGAGCTATTCACGCTCGCTCAGTCACTTGGTGGTGTTGAAAGTCTCATTAGTCACCCTTCAACGATGACACATGCCGGCATGGAATTAGCCGCTCAGGAAGAAGCGGGGATTACCCAATCGTTGGTGCGTATTTCTGTTGGAATAGAAGACATAGAAGATATTCTTGCTGATTTGGCGCAAGGATTATTAGCAAGTCAGCAAGTTTGACGCTGGTTAAGTATATATTTGGTAAAAATAATGAACGCGAAAATTGAAAACGAAGTATTAGCGGCTTCAAACAACCAGTTGTTGAAACATACGATTCATATCCATAAATTTGGTGGTAGTAGCTTAGCATCAACGCAATGTATAAATCGAGTCGTCGAAATTATCAAACAACATTGTCAGCTAAACGATGTTGTAGTGGTATCAGCTAATGGAGGCACGACAGATGCGCTTTTCTCTATTATTGAACAAGCAAGGGCACACGACGCCGCCTTAGCCGAATCAATCAAAGCATTAGAATTGTGCCAACATGATTTGATTACAACGTTGTTAAATAAAGGGAGTGCAGCAAGACTAAATGAGTTGCTCCAAATTGATATTGAGCAACTCAAGTCATGGATAAGTGAAAATCTTGAGCTTTATATAAATGATATATTGGCATTTGGCGAGGTATGGTCTGCGCGATTACTGTCTGCTGTCCTAAATCAGCAAGTTTGCCCGAGCCAGATGATTGACGCACGAGACTTCTTACGCATAGATAATGAAGTGAACTGCAATGTAGACTTTAAACAAAGCACTCAGAATTACCTTGAACTTATACAACCTAACAATTTAAAGGTTGTGACAGGTTACATTAGTCGTGATGAGTCAGGGGCTACTAAAACATTAGGCAGAAATGGCAGTGACTATTCTGCCACGATAATGGCTGCTATTACGCAAGCTAGTAATGTCACGCTTTGGACCGATGTCGATGGTATTTATAGTGCCGATCCTCGTATTGTTTCATTGGCGCGTAAGTTACATCGCCTTCCTAATGGTGTTGCACGAGAACTCGGTAGATTGGGTAATCCGGTGCTACATGCAAAAACGCTGAAACCATTGGAACAACACGCCACACATTTACATGTAGCAAGTAGTTTCGCCCCTGAAGTAGGGGGGACAGAAATCGGAAAGTTTGGTCAGATTGCCAAACAGGAATTGTCGGTGACATTCTTGAATGATTTGCTGTTAGTTCAGTCAGAAGGGTTACTAGCTGAACAAGGGAAGCATGCTGCAATACTTTTTGATCCGATCTGCTTTGACAGTAAGAAAGGCATCACCGTCATTCGTCAAGAACAGCAAAAAGCAGTGAGCCAATTTCTTGCAAGTAGCGATAAAGAAGTACTGTTTAAACCAGTATCAATTTTGGCGACGGTTGGACACAAAGTCGCAACACATGGCAGCGTGCGTGCTCGCTTTAGACGCGCGTTAAAAACGCAAGAGCCCATCGATATTTTACCCGCAGAGAGTAAGCACAGCTTAATTGCTATATTGGCGCGGCCTTGTTCAGTTGAGTTACTTAATAATATTCATCATGACATGACGAAGGATGCACGTACTATAGGCTTGGTCGTTGCGGGCTTAGGCAATATTGGTAAACGCTTTATCGAGATGTTACCAATGCAATTAAACAAAGTGGAAGCGCTCGAAAACCTTCATTTGGTCGGCTTAGTAACCTCAAAAAAAGCGCTAATTAACAATGATGGCATTGATGTCAAACAAGCTAACGAGCAGTTTGAACGATTTGCTCAGACTTATGACAACGAATTACTGTTGTCATGGTTAAAGAATCATCCTTACGATGAACTTATTGTTGTTGATAATACCCCAAGTGAAGAATTTAGCTCGCTATATGCGTCATTTTTTGAGCAAGGCATTCATGTCATCGGGGCAAATAAGTGGGCAGCATCTTCTGATACCGGTAGCTATGACAACTTGCTGACACTCGCTAAAGCTAATCATAGTATTTGGTTGGGGAATACAACTGTTGGTGCTGGATTACCCGTGAACTATGCGATTAAAGACTTACTCAATAGTGGCGACGAAATCAAAGAAATTGCGGGAATTTTTTCTGGTACGCTATCTTGGTTGTTTCAAAAGTATGATGCTCAAGTGCCTTTTTCTAAGCTAATGAAAGATGCGCTAGCACAGGGATTAACCGAGCCAGACCCTCGTGAAGATTTATCTGGTAGAGACGTGCAACGCAAGCTATTGATATTGGCACGATTGGCGGGATACTCGTTACGGTTAACAGATATTGAAGTACAAAATCTTGTGCCTGAGTCCTTGCGCGGCATAGACAAAGAATCATTTCTATCAAAAGCTGAACAATTAGATGAATATTTCTTATCTGAATTTTTAAACGCTAAAGAGAATGGGCTTTGTATTAGGTATGTAGCACGATTTGCGAATAACGACGGTAAGCTTGTTGCTCGTGTTGGATTGGAACACTTGCCTGAAAATGATGCGTTCGCTAATTTGTCACCATGCGACAATATTTTCCAAATTACTAGTGCATGGTATTGCGATAACCCATTAATTATTAGAGGACCAGGTGCCGGACGCGACGTGACCGCTGGAGGGCTACATTCAGATTTAGTTGGCATATGTCAGCAACTAAGCCATCGAAGTATTCCTGTAAAAATAAAGGGGCTACTTGATGAAGGTGATAAGGCTCAGTAATCAAAAGTAATATTATTGTTGTAAGAAATTGCAGAACACTCTTTTTTGCGCGATTATTAGTTATTAATTAGAAGGTTACTTATAGAAAGGTTTCATGTCGATTAAGAAACACAGTGATACACATTCCACAAAACATGTAAAAGTATTGCTGAAAAAGCTTTATGACAGCAGTGTAGTCAAAGACTCGCTGCTTGATCAGGCACTTGCTTATTATGAAGCGCAACCTATCAACCAACATAAACTTGATGAATTAAAGTTTGAAGTTAATGAACTGACTGCGAATGAGACGACCAAAGACCAGCAGCGGATCGACCAATTAGAAGCAGAATTCAGAGAATTTAAACAAGATTTACGGTATGAGAGTAATCAACGCCATAAATCCTTGTATACGATTTGTCAGGATATTCTTACATGTACGGAAGGAGCAACGTTTAAAGAAACCAATCGTAAAACGGCGCAACTATTAGGAATCATTCAGCTTATAAGTCCAACGGAAGGCATGCGGGTGGCTGAAGTCAATGAGAAGCATAAGCCCTTATATCGTGCTGTACTTTGCATGCGCTTACTTGATCAACTTTGTATTGAAGAAGCGTCCATTGTATCCTCAGGTTATATTCATGCGTTTAAAGAAAATATTTCTGGCGAAGAATACAAAGAGTTCCCTTCACAAGATCCTGCGGCCTATAAGACATTTGTTGAAAATGTAAAAATCCCTTTGTTAATGGCTTCCCTAGTGCAGGATATTGGCAATTATCATCCAGATGCGCAAGCAATACTCAATGGCAAGGAAGGAGCAAGCAATAGACACCGAACGCTCAAAGTTGAGGAGCGAAAAAAACTTCTGCAAATAAATTATCGAGAAACGCTCAAGTTTCTGGTAGACGGTATTGGCGCACCTATTTATGTTGGCAACTCAAAAGCCGACCGAGACAAATTTAATATTAATGAACATAAAAAACTAGTGTTCATGAAGCAATTGCTCAAAGAGAGCGTTGCGCCAAAAGAAGGTATAGGTAATCTACTCAAGGTGCCGCAAATATATGCTTCAATCATTTTGTCCACCAAGAGTAGCTATAACTTCAAATTGTTACCTAAAGTGTACCAAGCGCTCGATCAAAATGCTGAGCGAGGTACATGTAGCCCTTCAGTGGTTGACTCTCTTCGGAAAATCACTGGAGATTTTCCGCAAGGATTTGGTGTGACCTATATCCCAGAGTCAGAAAATGGGGAACAAGTTGATCGTTATGAATATGCTATCGTCAACCAATTATACCCAGACAAGCCTGACGTGCCGCTGTGCCGCACCGCCACACGCCATCTTACTTTTTTAAGTTTTGGACAAGACATTGCACTGCCGCCCGAACGTAATCTGTATTATGTTGAAACGGCTCAGCAGTTTTCCACTATCAGTAAGGCGCGTCTTAATGAAATTCTTGAAAAACTTGCGTCAAATTATCAAGAACGAAAGAAGCTGGATTTACTACCCCGTTGTTGGCAAGCGAATGATTATTTTTCAATTTCTGAAAATCAAAAGCTCTGGAACAAAGCTGCAGTGTAAGCCCTAGACATTTCAGCTTAAATTGCAACTTTACTCTTTATAACGCGCCAATTAGGTTAATTATGTTAAACAGTACTGTTTAATAGCGTTCATCAAAAAACGTTCTGTTTGTGTGATTTCGCTATGTAGCAAAAATTCATTTGGTTGATGCGCTTGGTTGATGGAGCCCGGCCCCATCACTATCGTCTGGCAACCGAGTGATTGAATATAAGGGGCTTCTGTAGCGTAGTTCACTGCACAACACTTGTGCGCAGTTTCTTTTTCCGAAAATGCGACGAGTTGAGAACAGGCATCCTGAGAAAAGCTAGGTGAACTTGGATGTAACTCTGTTATGGTGATTCGATCAGGGAACTGTTGCTTGATTGGAGTTAACGCTTGTAACAGCAAAGCGGTAAGCTCTTCATCTGATTGCCCGGGAATGGCACGTAAATCAATGTCTAATTGACAATATCCACATATTCTATTGGCATTATCACCGCCCTTGATCGCGCCTAAATTGAGCGTTGGATAGGGTACCTCAAAGGCATCATGTTGATACTGGCTAGATAATTGGATCTTTAAGTCTAACAAGGCGGACACAACCTGGTGCATAAGTTCGATAGCATTGATCCCCTTATCAGGCTGACTAGAATGACCCGATTGACCGACTATCGCAATTCGGTGCGACATATGCCCCTTATGCATTACGACAGGAATCAAAGACGTTGGTTCGCCAATAATGGCGGCATCTGGTTTTATAAGCTGCTGTTTTGCAAAGAATCGGGCACCAGCCATTGTGGTCTCTTCATCAGCGGTAGCCAGTACATACAGCGGTTTAGTCATTTTTTTGGGATCTAGATGCTTACATGCTTGCAAGATAAAAGCAAAGAAGCCTTTCATGTCACACGTTCCCAATCCGTAAAACTTACCATCTTCTTCTTTTAATTTGAATGGATCACTTTGCCACCTGTTTTCGTCGTACGGGACCGTATCACTATGCCCTGATAATAAAAGGCCACCTTCACCACTCCCCAATTTTGCTAACAAGTTAAATTTATTCTTGCTGTGCGGCACTTGTTCAATGCTGATCGTAAACCCTAATTGCTCAAACCAAGTCGCTAATAATTGAATAAGCGGTAAATTTCCTTGATCCCACTTTATGTCGGTTGAACTAATTGACGGTGTCGCGATTAACGCACTTAGTGCTGCTTTGAAATTCGGTAGCATGAAAAATCCTGAAAATAATTATGCTTATTTGTTGCATATCTACCCATGTGTTGATATGCTCTGCGCAAATAATGACTAATAGGAATTCAAGATTACGAAAAACGGATAATGACTTCAATAGTGATTTATCAGGTTTTTGTAAGTTTTTCTTATAGGTTATTACATTGTGAGTAGGTCTAGTTAATAGTTGTGGTGTTGCATAGAATTGCAATTTAAAGTGTGGTGGCGTAGTGAAGGTAGCAATTGTAGGAGCAAGCGGTTATGTAGGTGCTGAACTTATCGCGTTGATAAGTGCTCACCAAGCGATAAATCTTGAACATGTGCTTGTATCTGAAAACAGTGATGCTAGTGGCCATTTAGTTTGCGATTTACATCCAAAGCTACATAAGGTTTGTCATTTACCGTTAACACCATTTTCAGAGCAATGGTTTGTCGATAATGTAGACTCAATTGACGCTGTATTTTTTGCTACGCCCCATGAATATAGTGCTATGTGGGCAGAAAAGTTTCTCAATGCAGGTAAGAAGGTCTTCGATTTGTCTGGCGGTTTCAGGCTCAATAATGCTGAAGATTATCCTAAATACTATGGATTCAAACACGCTAACGAAACTCTATTGCAAAGTGCTGTCTATGGCTTGGCTGATTGGTACGCAAGTGATATTGCGAATGCTTCGCTTATCGCTGTACCGGGATGTTATCCGACAGCTAGTTTAACTGCGCTGAAGCCTATCACTGAAAATGCTTTGCAGCGTGATGACAGCTTGATTGTAATTAACGGCATTAGTGGTGTGAGTGGCGCTGGCAGGAAAGCATCACTTGCCACAAGTTTTAACGAAGTGAGTCTCACTCCCTACAATTTATTGCAGCATCGCCATCAGCCAGAAATTACCCAGGAAGCTGGTGTGCAAGTGATCTTTAATCCGCACCTAGCACCATTTAAGCGCGGACTATTAACCACGGTTACTTTGCAACTAAAGCAAGGCGTAACAGGATCAGATGTGTTGCAAGCATATGAAGGTGCCTACCAAAACAGTTCGGTAGTTAGGTTTAAACAGACTCCTCCTAAAATTGATAATGTTGTTCAAACACCATTTGCTGATGCTTACTGGCAATATGACGAACAAACACAAACGCTTGTGGCTTGTTGCGCGATAGACAACTTACTTAAAGGTGCAGCATCACAAGCAATTCAATGTGCCAATATTTCAATGGGATTGCCAAGTGCATACGGTTTAGTTAATGGAGTTGCATTATGAACAAGCCGTTAGTGATTAAAATTGGCGGGGCAATCTTAACGAGCCAAGATGCATTATCAAAGTTGCTTGATACTATTAAGTTAATGAAAAACCAAAAGGTTATTTTGGTACACGGTGGTGGCTGTGTCGTGGATGACATGCTGGATCTGGCAGGCTTTACTTCAGAGAAAAAGAATGGCCTGAGAGTGACACCGAAGTCTCATATGAATATTGTCAGTGGTGCTTTGGCGGGCACAGTAAATAAAGCCATTGTCGCGCAGGCAACGGGTAAAGGATTAGCGGCCGCTGGTTTATCTTTGGCCGATGGTGGCATTGTTACATGTGATTTAAACCCTAATGAATTAGGCTACGTTGGTCTACCTAAAGCAAATAGCAGCAAACTATTGGACGCCTTGTTAAGTAGCAATTTCTTGCCTGTTATTTCTTCGATCGGCGCCCTAAACAATGGTGAACTGGTCAATGTTAATGCAGATGATGCCGCTGTCGTTATTTGCCAGTTACTTAATGCCGAGCTATTGCTGCTGACAGACGTTAATGGTGTCAAGGGAAGTAACGGGGCGTATCTAACATCAATTGATCAATCTCTCGCCGAAGTCTTGATCGTTCAAGGAGTGATTTCAGGTGGAATGACAGCAAAAATTAATGCTGCGTTAAATGCAGCTAACCAATTACGACGAAGTATCGCGGTTGCGAGTTGGAAGAACCCTGAGCAAATCGTGAATTTGCTTGCAGGTGAAACCATAGGCACCCGCGTACAACCTAGCTTGAATTAATTTATTTATTTTTTGGTATTTAACTTCGTCTAATTGGAGGCATTATGTCTTTCGCACATTTTTTAGCTGATGATCAGCTAGACAAAACACAACTTGAATCGCTCATTGCGCTTGCTAAAAGTATTAAAGATAACCCCGCTGAATTTCAGCAATCTCTCGCAGGTAAGTCGATAGTTATGCTATTCGAAAAGCCATCTTTGCGCACGCATATTAGTTTCGACATCGGTATTCAAAAGTTGGGCGGCCACGCACTTTATATTGGTCAACAAAATGGTAACTTGGGCGAACGTGAACGTGTGTCTGATGTTGCCAAAAACCTTGCATGTTGGGCTGATGCCATCGTGGCCAGAGTGTTTGATCATCAGGTGCTTGAGGGTTTAGCCGAACACGCCAATATTCCGGTCATTAACGCGCTATGTAATTTATATCACCCATGCCAGGCATTAGCTGATTTCGTTACGCTATCAGAGCATTTCGATGACCTAAGTAAAGTCAATTTAGCCTATGTGGGCGACGGTAATAATGTGTCCCATTCGTTGATGCTGATGGCTGCAACGTTAGGTGTAAATTTCACCTTAGTTTGTCCTAAGCAATACAGTCCTTCTGCTTTCATCTTCAGCAAGGCTCAAACGCTAGCGTCTGCTTCCGGCGCCAAACTACAGTTGGTCAATGACGTAAATGACATAGGTGTGCAAGATGTTATCTACACCGATACGTGGATTTCAATGGGTAACAAGGCTTCTGAGAACGAGATCATCAAAGCGTTTGCACTCTATCAGGTCAATCACGAACTTATGGCGAAGGCAAAAGCGTCGAAGGTTATGCATTGCCAACCTGCGCATTTGGGTCACGAAATTAGTCAATCGCTGTTTGATAGTGAGTGCTCAATTGCAATGCAGCAAGCGGAAAATAGGATGTGGGCACAAAATGCGGTGCTTGTTTCGCTACTTGGCTGACGCATCATCTTGATTAAAAAAATTTACGAATTCTAAGGTATTAAAAATGGCACTAACAAAAAACAAACAAATTAAAAAAGTGGTACTGGCTTACTCGGGTGGACTTGATACATCGGCGATTATCCCTTGGCTAAAAGAGAATTATGATGGCTGTGAGGTCGTCGCGTTTTGCGCAGATGTTGGACAAGGCGAAGAGGAATTGGCAGGTATTAAAGAAAAAGCGATTGCCTCTGGGGCATCTGAATGTCACGTGGTCGATTTAAAAGAAGCTTTCGTAAAAGATTATATCTATCCGATTGTGAAAACGGGCGCGGTCTATGAAGGGCAATATTTGTTGGGCACGTCCATGGCCCGTCCTATTATTGCCAAAGCACATGTTGAAGTTGCATTGAAAGTCGGCGCGGACGCCGTTTGTCATGGTTGTACGGGCAAAGGGAATGACCAAGTTCGCTTTGAATCTTGTTTCGCAGCCTTGGCACCGCACCTCACGGTAATCGCACCATGGCGTGAATGGGATATGGTATCACGTGAAGACTTATTGAGTTACTTAGCTGAAAGAAACATTCCATGTTCAGCGTCACTCACTAAAATTTATAGTCGTGACGCCAATGCATGGCATATCTCACATGAAGGTGGTGAGTTGGAAGATCCATGGTGTGAGCCATCCAAAGAAGTGTGGACTATGACTGTCGATCCGATGGATGCACCCGATGAACCAGCGTATGTCACGCTGTCGTTTGAGCATGGTGAGCTCGTGTCAGTTGATGGTGAGAAAATGACACCGTATCAGTCACTTGTTTATTTAAATAACAAGGCGGCAGCTCACGGCGTAGGTCGGATTGATATCGTTGAAAATCGTTTAGTAGGTATGAAGTCAAGAGGATGTTACGAAACCCCAGGTGGTACTGTGCTCATGGCAGCATACAAGGGCTTAGAGTCGTTAATATTGGACAAAGAATCACTAAAATTCAGAGAGTCAGTAGCACTGGAATTTTCACATGTTATTTATGATGGTCGCTGGTTTACGCCATTAGCCAAAGCTCAGCTGGCCGCGGCATCGTCACTTTCTGAACAAGTCACAGGTGATGTGGTGGTTAAGATGTTCAAAGGGCAAGCGGTAGTGACACAACGCCAATCACCTAATAGCTTGTACTCGGAAGCTTTTGCGACGTTTGGTGCTGATGATGTTTATGACCAACAACACGCAGAAGGCTTTATCCGTTTATTTAGCTTATCGAGCAGAATCAACGCCTTGAATCAATCAACGCAATACGATTAGGGGAAGAATTATGGCTCTATGGGGTGGCCGGTTTAAAGCTGGCAGTAGTGATTTATTCAAAGCGTTCAATGACTCATTACCATTTGACTATGTTTTGGCAAAGCAAGACATACAGGGGTCAATTGGATGGTCAAAAGCGATTCATAGCGCAGGTGTGCTCACGTTTGATGAACAACAGCAAATGGAGCAGGCGCTTGCTGATTTGGCGATAAAGGTTGAATGTGGTGACGTCAATATTGTTGACTCAAATGCCGAAGATATCCACAGTTGGGTTGAAGCAGAATTGACTGCTCAGCTCGGTGATATCGCCAGAAAGTTACACACGGGGAGAAGCCGAAATGATCAGGTTGCGACTGATTTGCGCTTATGGACACGTGAACAAATTGATCTGTTAATTGAAGCGTTAAACATGTGTCAGCAACAGCTGTTAACATTGGCGGAAAACAATCAAGAGCATATCTTGCCTGGATATACTCACTTGCAGCGTGCTCAACCCGTTAGATTTGCACATTGGTGTTTAGCTTATATAGAAATGTTTAAACGCGACGCTAGCCGATTGAGTGACGCGCGTAAACGTTTAAACCAGTGCCCATTAGGATGTGGTGCGCTGGCGGGTACAACCTATGCGATAGATCGTGAACAACTCGCGCAATCGTTGGGCTTCGACAGTGCGTGTGCCAACAGCCTTGATGCCGTATCTGACCGTGACTTTGTGTTAGAGGTACTATTTGCCGCAAGCACCAGTATGATGCATTTATCGCGGTTTGCTGAAGATTTGATTTTTTTCAATTCTGGCGAAGCGAATTTCATTACATTAGGCGATCAGGTTACATCGGGTTCTTCATTGATGCCTCAAAAGAAGAATCCGGATGCTTTAGAGCTCATACGTGGCAAATGTGGTCGAGTTTATGGTGCGCTACAAGGCTTGCTAGTGACGTTAAAGGGCCTACCTATGGCCTATAACAAAGATCTGCAAGAAGACAAAGAAGGCCTATTCGAATCTGTTACTCAATGGCACAGTTGCTTGTTGATGGCGGCAGAAGTGATTAATTCAATCGAAATAAATAGCGCTTCTTGTCAAAAAGCGGCACGCGAAGGTTATGCTAATGCAACCGAATTAGCGGATTATCTTGTGGGTAAAGGCATGCCATTTAGAACCGCACACGAAGTATCAGGTGAAGTGGTATTGTACGCTCTAAGCCAGCAGGAGCCGATAGAAAGTCTTCGCTTAGATGAGCTAAAACAATTCTCTTCATTAATCGAGGATGATGTTTACCCAATCTTAGAATTAGAGTACCTCGTTGATAAGCGAAATATTCTAGGTGGCACAGGCATCAAACCAGTAAGTGAAATCATTGCGAAGTATCGCCATAATTTAGGTACATCAGATTATACGGTTCGTGACGCAAAACTGACTGACATTAGAGCCATTAGTAAATTGGTCGACTATTGGGCGAGCAAGGAAGAAAACTTGCCGCGTGCCGAAGATGAATTAATTAAATCGATTCGCGATTTTGCGGTAATTGAAGAAAATGGTCAGGTATGTGCTTGCGCAGCACTGTATATTTACAGCACTGGTCTTGCTGAAATTCGTTCGCTAGGGGTTTCGGTTAATTACCAAGGAAAGGGTTATGGAAAGGCGTTGGTAGAATACCTGCTTGAACGCGCGACGAAGTTGTCACTCAACCGTATTTTGGTTCTAACGCGAAAGCCGGAATTCTTTCAGCGTTTGGGGTTTAGCTTAGACAAGAAGGAAAAGCTGCCTGAAAAAGTTATGAAGGATTGTGACTTGTGTCCTCGACAAGATAACTGCGATGAGACAGCGTTGCTTTATCACCTAAATGACGTCAATTTGAACGATATCGTGTTGAAGCAAATTTCATAGTGTGAAATCTTTCTTAAAAACCGCTGAATTATCAGCGGTTTTTTTTGCGCTATAATCATAGAGTACTTTGTAAAAAAATTGTATCAAATAGCTTGTGTTCTCTCGCTATTTACGGTGCAATGACAACAAATAATAAAAAATGTTGTAGGTTGTTTATGAAGCTAGGTGGTAAAGGCTTATTGGTTAGTATTTTGGGAGGTGTTTTTAGCTCACTCGTCAGTGCTCAAAGTTCTTCAGGAGCCAGTTCGGCAAATTTATTTGAAGTGTCGTTGGCTACCGAATACGGCTATCTTGATAACTTCCTTTATCAACCAGAAAAAGAGCAGTCTACTGGCTTTTGGCGCATCGCACCAAGTGCTAACGTGCAGGCTGTATCTGGAGCTCAATTGTACTCGCTCGCGTTATCGTCAGAGCTTTACCGTTACTCTGATTTTTCAGACGATGATCGTACAAATGCCACCCTTGAAGCGGGCTTTCAATATAAATTTTCCCATAATAAGCGTTTGTTTATTGCGGGCACCTATGACCAAATAAGTGAAGAGCGAGGTAGTGGTTTATCTATTGGTGATGCTACGTCAATCACTCGCCCCGATGAATGGCAACAAAGCGGTATTTCTATAGGCTATCAATTTGGCAACAAGGAGTCGGTAGCGCAACTTACCGTTGAGGGAGGCTTTGATGCAAAGCGATATAACACACGTAGAGATACTACACGCGATTTAGATCAACAATCGATATTCGCGGGACTGGCATTTAATTATCTATTATCGGGCAAATCATATTTGGGCACCGAAGCAAAGGTTTCTCAATCGGATTTTAAATACAATAACACGCTCAATGAAACAAAGTGGGAAGCGCTAGTTGGTTATCGTTGGCAGTCGACGGACATTACGCGATTAAGTGCGTTAATAGGTTATCAGCATATTTCATTTGAACAACGACAACTACAAGATGATAGTAGTATTAAATGGAAAATAGATGGGCATTGGCAGCCATCAGATTATTTTTCTGTGACGCTATCGTCATCGCGAGATTATGTTGTGGCAAACCGATTAGCAGATAGCTTCCGTGTCGTCGACAAGTATCAACTGTCTTCTATGTATGCATTTTCTTCACATACCAAAATAAATGTGCTGTTGGGTATTGATGATGAACAATTGATATTCGCTAATCGTACCGACAAAGAAGATTATCTGGTCGGAGAAGTCGCACTGCATTATAATCGAAATGATTGGTTATCATTTTATGGCAAATTTAACTTTCGACGACTAGATAACCCAGAGCCAGCGCTTAATTACCAAAGAAATAGCTTTTCAATCGGTTTTAATGTTAGTATCTGAGATAAAATTGGATGAAATTTATGCGATTTTGCTTGTTGTTGCTAATTTGTTTACAGGTAACACATTGTTACGCAAAAGATTATAGAGTGGGGCCGGGTGATCATATTGAAATATCGGTATATGGAGAGCCAGACTTAACCACAAAGGTACGGGTGAACAAATCGGGCGTTATTTCGTTTCCATTTCTTGATGACATTCAGGTTGTGGGACTAACTACCAAAGAATTGGAAGCGACCATTCACAATGGGTTACTTGGTGATTACTTAGTTAATCCACAGGTACAAGTAGCAATCGTCCAATACCGACCTTTTTTCATTCATGGCCAAGTGAAAAACCCAGGAGGGTATCCATACCAAGAAGATTTGACACTGGATAAGGCAATTGCACTTGCTGGCGGATTAGCAAGTAGAGCATCTAAAACGGATTGGAAGATAACACGCGTTGTTGACGGAAAAACGATAACAATTATAGGCACTGTCGTTACGGTAGTTTATCCGGATGATATTATAGAAATAGAGCAAAGCTTTTTTTGAATACAATAGAATCTAATCATCACAATACGTTACAAGACGAAGTTGCACTTCAAGAAGTGCTGACTCCGTTGTGGACGCGAAAATGGAAAATTCTATTCTTTTCACTATTGCTAACCGCCATGGTGGCTTTTTACGTGTCGTTGCTCAAACCGTCTTATCAAGCCACTTCAATTTTGCAAATTGGTAGTAACAAACCGCGAAATACACTATCAATAAATGACGCTTTCAATGAATCTAGTGCCAGTAAAGAGCAAATTCAGACACAATATGAATTACTACGTTCTAGAAAATTTGCAGAACGTGTAATCTCACAGCTAAATCTTACGCAACACGTTGATTTTAATAGTGGTAAATACAACGATAAAATAAAGTTTCTGAGCAATCTCAATAAGAGTAATGGGGTTCGCCCAATTGGCCAAGTGGTGTCAATGTTTCGTCAACGCCTTACTATTTCGCCAATTGCGGGTACCGAATTTGTTAAAATTACATTTGCCACTTACACTCCTGAACTGGCAAAGCAAGTCGCTAATCAGGTTGGACAAACCTATCTAAAATATCAGGATGAAATTCACAGCGCATCAAAAGAAAGCACGTCACAATGGCTTGTTGATCAACTAGAAGAACTGGGCAAAAAACTGGAGTTATCGGAACAAGCACTACAAAGTTATCGAGAATCTGAAGGCATTGTTGATATTCAGGGGGTCGTAGGGCTTGTTGGCGCGGAACTCACCGAGTTAACTTCTTCTGCTCTGCGAGCTTCAAAGGAAGCGGACGATCTAAAGGTCACCTATGAATATGTTCAAGCGAATAAGAATGACATAGTACAACTTATCGATTTACCTGAAGTCAGCAAGCAACCCACATACATCGAATTAAAGCGTTCAGAAGAAAAAGTAGAACGAAAGTTTCACGAGTTACAGCAGCGTTATGGCCCCAAACACCCTAAATACATTGCAGTACAGGCCGAGTTAGAAGCGATCAATAAACGTATTTCTCAACAAGTAAACGATATTGTCTTGTCGATTGAAAAAGATTATTACGCTGCGCTTCAGAAGGTAAAGGCGACTGAGTCACGCTTGGCAAAAGCTAAGGCTAATTACTTGCGTCTAACGGGTCTCAATAACAAGTTTTCTCAACTTATGCGTGAAGTTGAAACGAATAAAGAGTTATATAATAACTATTTGGTTAGGCTGAAAGAAGCTGACGCAATGGGCAATTATAAATCAAACTTTTATGTGCGATTTATTGATAAAGCGGTGACGCCAAAAAGCCAATTCAAGCCAAATAAAACTATTATCGTCATCTTGAGTTTTATTGTTGCAGTAACGCTCATATCAATTATTATTATTATGCGAGAAATGCTGGTTGATACCTTGAATTCGAGACGTAAACTCGACAGTTTTCAAGAAGCGAATATTTTGGCTGTTCTGCCAAAAATCAAACCCAACAAAATCGATCCAAACGATAAAACGTATTACAAAGATAATCGTTTTACTGAGGCGATTCGTACGTTGCGAACCGCCTTATTGTTTAGCGCAGAGAAAAAGCCTCCTAAGGTGATTGCGATCACTTCGTCAGTACCTAATGAAGGGAAGTCAACGATTGCATTGCAGCTGTCACGTTCCTTTGCGGAAATGGAAAAGGTACTGTTAATTGAAGCTGACATGCGACACCCAACCGTTGCGAAAAATCTTGATTTAGACCTGTATCGCCCAGGATTATCAAATTTATTGGCAAAAACACATCAAATCAACGAATGTATCTATCGTGACCAAACGGCAAAACTCGATATTCTGACCTCTGGCATTTCGCCTGCTAACCCGTTGGCATTCTTGTCGATGAAACGTTTTAGTATGCTGCTTAAAGTATTTGGCAACTTCTACGATCGTATCATTATCGAAACACCTCCGGTTAATGCAGTAAGTGATGCTGTCATTATTTCAAAAGTGGTTGATAGCGTGCTTTACGTGGTTCATGGTGGAAAAACCAAACGAGATCAAATTTTGTCTGGGTTGCGGATGCTGAGACAAGTAAATGCACCAGTTGAAGGTGTGGTTATTAATCATAGTGAAAATATCAACACTGAAAAATATCACAATAAATATTATAACAAGAGTAACAATATCATTAACTTACCTGTTAGAAAGCAAGGGTAGTATGTAGTTTGACTACACCATCTTATTTCACTTGATATAATACCCAAAACTCGTCATTTATCTCGATATGTACTTACAAGAAAACTGTTCTCTAACTCATCTTAGTTCCTTTGCACTACCTGCGATCGCGCCCAAATTGTATGAACTGACCAGTACAGATGATTTGTCGTTATTTGACTCGCTGGCAGGTGAAAATATTTATATTTTGGGAGAGGGCACAAACACCCTATTTGTCGAGGAGAAAACGCCCATCATAGTTCGTTTGTTACTCAAAGGGATCTCGGTCACGGAAACAGATGATAATTTTTTAGTAACGGCAGCATGTGGTGAAAACTGGCACCAGTTAGTTGAATTTTGTCTCGAACGAGGCATTAATGGCTTGGAAAATCTTGCACTAATACCTGGCAGCGTTGGAGCGGCACCCATCCAAAATATCGGTGCTTATGGCGTTGAACTCTCAGACTTTTTGCAGTCCGTTCATTGGTATGAATTTGCGACAGCAACAGAAAAGTGTATTGATAGAAGCGATTGCGCGTTTGGCTATAGAGATAGTGTTTTTAAGCAAGCGTTAAAAGATAAAGGGGTGATCACGAAAGTAACGTTAGCTTTACCTAAACTTTGGCAGCCTGTAAAAAGTTATGCTGGTTTACATGAGCTACCAGAGCATGTAACGGGCAAAGAGATTTTTCAAAAAGTTATTGAAATACGACAACAAAAGTTGCCAGATCCTAAGGAAATTCCAAATGCTGGCAGTTTTTTCAAAAACCCTGTTATCTCAAAGGCAACGTTTCAATCTTTGCGACAACGATACGAACAGATACCTCATTACGTGCTATCGGATTCACTCATTAAACTGCCAGCGGCTTGGTTGATTGAACAGGCAGGCTTCAAGGGGCAAGTAGTAGGCAAAGCCGGCGTGCATGAGAGACAAGCACTGGTATTGGTCAATCGAGGTGGTGCTACCGGAGCAGATGTCATCTCGTTGGCGCAACAGATAATAAGTACTGTTTTACAGAATTTCGGCATTCGACTAGAGCAAGAAGTGCGTACGGTGGGGCAATCAGGGTTTCAAATGATAGAGGTGTGCGGTGGCTAGTTCGATTCGAGAAAGGTTAATTGAGCAGCTGGCGGCTGGCCATTTTGTTTCAGGGCAAGTTATCGGAGCAACGCTGGGTATTAGTCGAGCTGCCATCTCTAAGCATATAAAAGCGTTAGAAGAAATGGGGATTGATGTTTTTCGCGTAACGGGCAAAGGCTATCGACTTGCTGAGCCACTGCAACTACTAGATAAGCAAATCATTGCCAACTATTGTGCGAATGTATGCAGCGCCAACAAGATTGAAGTTCACAGTGTCATTGACTCTACGAATACTTTCTTACTAAGACGCATACCTAACCAAGTACAAAAAGGGCAGGTTTGTGTAGCAGAGTTTCAAAGTGCGGGGCGCGGTCGACGAGGCAGAACATGGGTATCGCCATTTGGATCACACATCTATTTTTCAATGTATTGGTATTTAGAGCAAGGCATGGCTGCGGCCATGGGGCTAAATGTAGTTGTCGCACTTGCCATTAGTGATGCGATTCACAATTTATATCAACTTGAAGCACAACTTAAATGGCCTAATGATATTTATTTAAATGATAAGAAACTAGCCGGCATACTCATAGAATTGGAGGGGCAAGCGCTAGAGCCATGTCATAGTGTTATCGGCATTGGTTTGAATGTAAATATGCCAGCGCAAATGGCAGAGAAAATTGATCAACCATGGTCAGACATTCAATCGAACATTAACCAAACAGTCGATAGAAACCAACTTGTGGGTGAACTTATAACGTGCCTGAACAAACGTTTGATCGAGCATGAGGAATCAGGAATCTCGTCGATGGTTGATGACTGGTTAGATAGAGACAAATATTTGCATCAAAGAGTAACTTTGATTTCAGGTACAAAAGAAACAACAGGTATTTGCCGTGGCATCAATGCGCAAGGTGCTCTATTGCTTGAACAACAAGGGGTTGTTAAGCCAATATATGGTGGTGAAATTAGTCTGAGGCCCGCACAGTGATCTTACTAGTCGATATTGGTAACACCCGCAGCAAGTTCTGCCTCGTGGCAGCCAATGGCAAATTGTCAGATGTCTCCATAGCCGCAAATGAGCATTTAACCGGAGATTTCTTATCGAATAACTTTGCTAATGTGACAAAGGTATTTGTTGCTAGCGTCAATAATCCGCAGTTGTTTGCAATGATTTCTACTTGGAGTGCAAAGAACAAGAAAGCAACCGAGGAAATCAAAACAGTGAAAGCTGCCTTTGGTGTAACCTGCGCCTACAAAGAACATCGCAACTTAGGCGTAGACAGATGGTTAGCTATTCTAGGTGCACATAAGCTATATCCTTGCCAGAATACCTTAGTTATTGATGCGGGGACTGCACTAACTATCGATGCGATAGATGATAATGGCGTACATTTAGGTGGCTGGATACAACCTGGCATTCAAACTGCGTTAGATGCCATTTTGCAACGCACAACGAAAGTTTTTGGCAGTCGTTCGGAATTATCTGAGTTGGCATTTGGTGTGAGTACTGAGCAATGTCTACAAATGGGATGCTGGGCCTCGGTAGTTGGTAGTGTGAATCTTGCACGAGATCTATTTGCTAAAAATACAAAGAATGTGAAATTGGTTTTTACTGGTGGAGACGGCGAATCATTGAGCGAGAAAATCACAGGTGATCGCATTTACCATAAAGATCTTATATTTCACGGAATGAGTCGTTATCTGAACAGATAACGGTTTATTTCCTGCCTTTCTTGCGTAAAAAAACGCCAAACGATCAAAAAGCGGTTTTTTTTTCAAATAAATTGTTGCAAGGGGCAAAACATTACACTAGAATTCGCACCACTTAATGTAGTGCCGACTTAGCTCAGTTGGTAGAGCAACTGACTTGTAATCAGTAGGTCGCCAGTTCGACTCCGGCAGTCGGCACCATTAATACTCTTTAATTAGAGAAAAAGATTTTGGAGGGGTTCCCGAGTGGCCAAAGGGATCAGACTGTAAATCTGACGGCTCCGCCTTCGGTGGTTCGAATCCACCTCCCTCCACCATTTTTACAGAGATATTCTGATTGAAAATGCGGACGTCGTATAGTGGTAATACCTTAGCCTTCCAAGCTAAAGCTGCGGGTTCGATTCCCGCCGTCCGCTCCATTCTGTTGTAGTGCTGATATAGCTCAGTTGGTAGAGCGCACCCTTGGTAAGGGTGAGGTCGGCAGTTCAAATCTGCCTATCAGCACCACTCCAAAATATTCAATTGAGAGTTTTCTAAAAAATTTATTTATACTTTTTACTTTTGTTAATCTACCTAGAGGTATTTTAAAGTGGCTAAAGAAAAATTTGAACGTTCGAAACCGCACGTTAACGTTGGTACTATCGGACACGTTGACCATGGTAAAACTACATTAACAGCTGCTATCTCTGCAGTGTTAACAAAAACTCACGGTGGTGAAGTTCGCGATTTCGCACAAATCGATAACGCACCAGAAGAGCGTGAGCGTGGTATTACAATCAATACTTCTCACATTGAGTATGACACAGCAACTCGTCACTACGCGCACGTAGACTGTCCAGGTCACGCCGATTATGTTAAAAACATGATCACTGGTGCTGCTCAAATGGACGGCGCTATCTTAGTAGTAGCTGCGACTGATGGTCCTATGCCTCAAACTCGTGAGCACATCCTTCTTTCTCGTCAGGTTGGTGTACCTTTCATCATCGTATTCATGAACAAATGTGACATGGTAGACGACGAAGAATTATTAGAATTAGTAGAGATGGAAGTTCGTGAACTTCTTTCTGAATACGATTTCCCAGGTGATGACTTACCAGTAGTTCAAGGTTCAGCATTAGGTGCATTGAACGGCGAAGCACAATGGGAAGAGAAAGTATTAGAGCTAGCTGAGCACTTAGATACTTACATTCCAGAGCCAGAGCGTGCAATCGATGGTGACTTCATCTTACCAATCGAAGATGTATTCTCAATCCAAGGTCGTGGTACAGTAGTAACTGGTCGTGTTGAGCGTGGTATCATCCGTGTAGGTGACGACGTAGAAATCGTTGGTATCAAAGACACAACTACAACAACTTGTACTGGTGTAGAGATGTTCCGTAAGCTTCTTGACGAAGGTCGTGCGGGTGAGAACTGTGGTGTTCTTCTTCGTGGTACTAAGCGTGATGAAGTACAACGTGGTCAAGTACTTGCTAAGCCAGGTTCAATCACTCCTCACACTAAGTTTGAGTCAGAAGTATACGTATTGACGAAAGATGAAGGTGGTCGTCACACGCCATTCTTCAAAGGCTACCGTCCACAGTTCTACTTCCGTACAACTGACATCACTGGTGCTGTAGAGCTTCCAGAAGGTGTAGAAATGGTAATGCCAGGCGACAACTTGAAGTTTGTTGTTGAGCTAATCAACCCAATCGCGATGGACGAAGGTTTACGTTTCGCTATCCGTGAAGGTGGTCGTACAGTAGGTGCAGGTGTTGTATCTAAAATCATTGCTTAATTCTAAATCTTAGAAATTAATATGATTTAAAGAAAAGGTCGCGCAAGCGGCCTTTTTTGTGTCAGAAACTAAATTCATGTGATGAAAGATTAGGGTGTTGTATGTGATACCCAAAAGAAGTCATCGCTTAATTCTAAATTTTAGAAATTAATATGATTTGAAGAAAAGGTCGCGCAAGCGGCCTTTTTTGTGCGCGAATCACTGTCTGGGGTCAGAGTCAATAAACGCTGATCTCGATTGAATTATACACATGGCGATAAGTTTAGTTGACTCTGACCCCACCTGGATTAATAAAAGCTGATCTCGAATTGAATTATACACATGGCGATAAGTTTTGTTGACTCTGACCCCACCTGGATTAATAAAAGCTGATCTCGAATTGAATTATACACATGGCGATAAGTTTTGTTGACTCTGACCCCACCTAGATTAATAAACGCTGATCTCGATTTGAATTATACACATGGCGATAAGTTTAGTTGACTCTGACCCCACCTGGATTAATAAACGCTGATCTCGATTTGAATTATACACATGGCGATAAGTTTAGTTGACTCTGACCCCACCTAGATTGTTGTTTTTAATCCCGCCTAGATCTTGATCTTAGTCAAAAAGTGTATAACAAACGCAAACAAAATCTGGATGATATTCATTCTCATTTGTATTTCATTTAATTTATGTTTAGAATAGCGCCAATTTAAAAATACTAACAATTTTTTACACATCGGTGACGAAATGAAATTCAAACAAAGTCTAATCAATGCTTCTATTGTTGCAGCAGTTTTATCATTAACTGCATGTGGTGGTTCTTCAAGTGATGACACTCCAACTCCACAACCTCCTGCAAACTCAGCACCTACTGATATCTCACTATCTAACACGACCGTTGATGAGAATGCCGTTGCCGCGGCAATCGGTACGTTATCAGCAACAGATAGTAATGCGGGTGACACGCACACTTACACTGTGAGTGATGAGCGTTTTGCGGTAAACGGTGCAGAGCTTTCTTTAGCTGAAGGTGTATCGTTAGACTTTGAATCAACTGAATCAATCGATGTTGAAGTAACAGTTACTGACAGCGCATCTGCTTCATTCAAAAAGAACCTGACAATTGCTGTAAACGATTTACTAGATACGTACAAGTTTGCAAGTAAGTTTACTGATGACACATCTTCAGTTTCATACAGCGGACAAACCGCACGTCATGCGCTAATCGCAGAACTAAATCATTACATTGGTAACCAGCTGCAAGCAGATTTAGACAGCGGTGATTTAACGACACGCCAAGCAGTTATCGATCGTTTAAACAAGTATTTCCGTACTACAGAAGAGCAATACGATAACTTCCCTATTACTTTCATTGATGCAAAGCAGGGCTTTATCGCTGAGATCTCAGGTAGCCATAAAAACTTAGTTGGTAAGATCGCAGGTAATGACGCAGGTGGCCAAGAGAAAGATTGGCTGACTGAGTTCGCTGGTTGGGGCGCTAAAGGTTCAGTGTCGCCAGAAGGTTTGATCGATGTGTTTTTTGGTCAATTAGCTGATAATGCCGAACAGCATTTGAATGGTGTTGTTCGCACTGCGGCAACAGGTGAAGATATCACTAAAGTGTACATCAATGCAGACGGTACTGATCTTAAGCAACTCATTCAAAAATTCTTGCTTATGGCTATCACTTACTCTCAAGCAACTGGTGACTACCTAGGTGAAGAGACTGAAGGTAAAGGCCTGACTACTGACAATACGGGTCAAGATGGCACTAACGCATACTCTAAGTTAGAGCACCAGTTTGATGAAGGATTTGGCTATTTTGGTGCAGCACGCGATTATTTGGCTTACAACGACAATGAAATTTCGGGTAAGGTAAGTGACGACGAAAGTAATGGTCGTTTGGCCTGGAATGGCAAGCACGACAGCGATGGTGATGGTGAGTTTGATCTAAAATCTGAAGTGATTCTAGGTAATGCCGCAAACGCTGCAAAACGTGATCGTGGTACTGCTAGTAACACAAATCCAACTGATTATACAAAAACAATCATGGAAGCCTTCTTAGCGGGTCGTCAAATTATTAATGAAAACGCAGGTAGCGCACTAACAGAAGATCAAATGAATGCCCTTATTGCGCAACGTGATATTGCGGTTGATGGTTGGGAGCGTGCTATTGCGGCAACTGTTGTTCATTACATTAACGACAGTATTGCTGACTTAGAGAAATTAGGCACAGAAGACTTTAATTATGCAGACCTTGCGAAGCACTGGTCTGAAATGAAAGGTTTCGGATTAGGTTTACAGTTTAACCCTTACTCGAAAATATCTGATGCGCAGTTTGAAGAGATTCACACATTATTTGGTGACAAGCCGGTACTTACAGAAGCAGAAGTTGATGTATATCAAGCTGATTTGATCAAAGCACGTGATATCATTCAAAGTGCATTATCGTTCGATGCGGAAAATGTTGAAAACTGGTAATTTTCCAGTAGATTATACGTGTAAAACACTCGTAAAAGCTTGGACTCAATAGAGTCCAAGCTTTCTTTGTATTTAAAGGTTGTCAACGTGTTACATTCTAAAACAAAAATTTCTACACTCGTGGTCGCAGGGATACTCACATTGAGTGGTTGCTTCGAGAATAATTCGAGTAGCGAAGGACCGGACTTTAATCCTGACAAAAACACTAATACTGATTTTAATCAGCAAGCATTAGTGGAAAATTTAACGGACAATATAATTACGCCAGTTTTTACCCAATTTGCTGAGCTTGCAGAAAATCAAGCTGCGCAAGTAGAAGCGTATTGTAATGTGTTGGATGAGCACATAAACGGTCAAGGCAGTGCTGAGAATGCGACTCAAGCATTAAACAGCGCGCAACAAGCGTGGCGTGATGCAATGAATACGTGGCAAGAAGCAGAAGTGATGCTGTTAGGGCCACTGGTTGAAGATGATAACTTACTACGCAATAAATTATATTCTTGGCCAACCACCAATAGCTGTAGTGTTGATTACGATGTGGTGTTTTATAAAAACGATTTAGTCAATGGGCAACCTTATGACATAACAAAACGTACGCCATCAAGAAAGGGCATGGCTGCATTGGAATACTTATTGTTTAACGACAACACAGTACATGCTTGTGACCCAAGTGCTCCCCCACCAGAATGGAATACGTTTGACGATAACACGATAAAATTAGCGCGTTGCGCATTTGCGGGTGAAGTTGCTCGTGATGTTCACAATAACGCATCATCGCTCGTTAATGCTTGGACTGCAAGCGATGGTTATGCAAATCAATTGAAGCAAGCGGGCAGTACTACTTCGTCGATTGCTGAAATTCATGACGCTGTAAATCGCATTAGTGATGCAATGTTTTACTTAGATTCAGTAACTAAAGACGAAAAGCTGGCAACACCACTCGGTATTTTTCAAAACGAGTGTAATGGCATACCGTGCCAACAAGAAGTTGAGTCACCATACGCTCATCATTCGTTAAGCAACATTTATCATAACCTTATTGGTTTTCAAAAATTACTTACAGGTGGCGATGGTTTAGGGTTTGTTGACTACCTCAATGATGTTGGAGATAGCGCAACTGCCGACACTATGGTTACAGACGTTAATGAAGCCTTGGCAACTATTCTTGGTATTTCAGGTTCACTTCACGACGCATTAGCCAATGATGTAGCAAGTGTTGAGCAATCTCACGCAGATATCAAAGACGTAACTGACAAACTAAAAACTGATTTCATTAATAGCTTAGCATTAGAGCTTCCGTCAACAGCAGCAGGAGATAATGACTAACATGCGTACTTTTAAACGTCATTTAATTGCCGCTTCAGTGCTCACTAGCTTAACAGCTGGCAGTGCATTTGCGGAAGAAAACAAAGAAACAAGTGCAGCAGCTGAACTTACCGAACGCATTCAAATTATTGGCCACGGCAACAAACTTAGAACAGAAGCTGGCTCAGCTACCTTAATTGGTGAAGTAGAGTTGGAGAAGTTTAAGTTTGACGATATTAGCCGTGTACTCTACAGCGTGCCGGGTGTAAACATTCGCGAAGAAGATGGTTATGGCCTGCGTCCTAACATTGGGTTTCGTGGCGCAACACCAGAGCGTAGTAAAAAAATAACTGTGATGGAAGATGGCATTCTAATTGGCCCAGCACCATATTCTGCGCCGGCTGCTTATTATTTTCCAATGATGAGCAAAATGACAGCTTTGGAAGTTTTCAAAGGGCCGGCAGCGATTAAATACGGGCCAAACACAGTGGCTGGTGCGTTGAATATGACGACACGTGCTGTGCCAGAGGTGAGTGAAGGGCAGGTAGATTTTGCCACAGGCAATGACAGTTTTTTCAAAGCAAAAGCGTACTACGGTAACACAGTTGGCAATTTTGGATACCTTGTTGAAGGTGTGCATATCCAGTCGGATGGTTTCAAAGAGCTTGATGGCGGCGGAGATACAGGTTTTGAAAAACAAGACGTTATGCTCAAGCTGAACTACGATTTTAGCAATGAACGATTTAAACAAATTGTTGAGCTAAAACTTAGCTATGCAGATGAACTTTCAGATGAAACGTATCTAGGGTTATCGGATGCTGACTTTGCTCAAAATCCTAACCGTCGTTACGCGGCGAGCCAACATGACAAGATGGATTGGGATCATCAGCAGCTGCAATTGACGCATTTTATCGCCAATGATGACTTTGACTTAACTACTCGTCTTTACCGTAATGATTTTGAACGTTCATGGTTTAAAATCAATGGATTTAAACAAGCTGGCTCATTTACACCTAGCCTACAAGAAGTACTTGCAGATCCAACTAGTGATGCTCATGCTAATTTCTATCAAGTGTTAATTGGTGAGCGAGACAGCTTAGCTGAAAATGAAAAAATAGTGCTTGGTGACAACGCACGTGAATATTACTCGCAGGGAATTCAAACTGAACTAAGCATTCCGATGCAGTTATTTGGTTTTACCCATAAGCTGAGTGCAGGTGTTCGCTTTCATCAGGATCAAATTAAGCGTCGCCATACAGAAGACGTATTTTTGATGCAAGGTGGCAATCTAGTCACCGACGGTTCGGCGACGGTTGCAACTACGACGAACATGGAAGAAACGGATGCATTGTCTGTGTTCATTCAAGATACGATTTCAATTGACCGTCTTGATTTAACTGTTGGTCTGCGTGGTGAGTATCTTGACGCTTATTATCAGAACCAAAAGCCGGGTAAGTCCGGTGAGTGGCTGAAAAAAGAGTCGTCTATTATTCTACCAAGCATTAGCGGTTTCTATACCGTTAACGATGATTTTGGTTTGTTATTTGGTATTCATGAAGGTTTTGTACCTACAAGCCCAGCAGAAGCACCTGAAGTGGATATTGAAAACAGTGTTAACTACGAACTAGGTGGCCGTTATAGCAATAATGGTACGCAGTTAGAGTTAGTAGCCTTTTTTAATGACATTAAAAATTTGAAAGAAAGCTGTACCTTCTCTACGTCGGCGAGTAATTGTAATCTTGATCAAGAATACAATGGCAGTTCGGTTGATGTGTACGGTGTAGAGTTTTCAACATCGCATACATTTTCATTAGTGAGCGATGTCGATATTCCAGTTTCATTGGTGTACACCTATACGTCATCTGAGTTTAAAACGAGCTTTAATTCTGATTTCCCGATGTGGGGTGAAATCACTGCTGGTGACGAATTGCCCTATCTTCCAGAGAATCAGCTTACGTTAAGTGCTGGGGTTGTTGGTGATAGGTGGGAAATCAATATGATTGGTCGCTACATCGACGAAATGAAAGAAGCGTCAGGTCAGGGAGTGACGTTAAGTGATGTGGTCACTGAAGCGTATGCCGTCGTTGATATTTCTGCAAAATATGACTTGATGGAGTTTGGCGCAATTTATCTTAAGGTAGACAATATCTTTGATGAACAAGAAGTTGTGAGTCGTCGCCCATATGGTGCACGTCCGACTAAACCAATGATGGCACAAATTGGTTATCAATATAGCTTTTAAATAAACAATTTGTTGATCTAGAGCTAGAGATATTAAAGGCAACATTGATTATAATCGTGTTGCCTTTTATGTACAGGATGCACGGGATTGACTAGATGGCAAGGAGCGTCGATGTACAGGCTCTTAGATTACTTCGCACTCAGTGCGAACGATAAGATATTCCGTTCGCAATGTGTAGGAGGAACGGATTGTTATTAGGACGATGCTAATAACACAATGACTAGTTTAGGTAACACGGTACATGATTGAATTTTTAAATCAAAACCTGCAAGAGTTATTCTCATACTTACTCGATCCAAATAAACGTTTGTTTATTGGTTATATCGTGTCAGCTGCTGTTCTTGCGTTGCCTGTTTATTGGCTAATGACCAAGCAAAAAAGTGTACCAGGCTTTTTCCGTTTTCTTGTGCCAAAATCCATATATCTGTCGCAATCTGCCAAACAAGATTATGTTTTGTTGGTACTCAATAAACTGATTAAAGCGGCACTTTTTCCTTTAGTGATTGTTACTATGGCTCCTGTTGCATTGGCGGTTTCGTCGACGCTAGAGTGGCTGTTCCAAACGACAAGTTTTTTCTCTGCCACTCCAATGGTTGTCATGATAACTTTCACTATCTTGTTGTTTGTTTTCGATGACTTTACGCGGTTTCTCTTACATTACTGGCTCCATAAAATCCCCATGCTGTGGGAGTTCCACAAAGTTCATCATTCGGCCAAAGTACTTACGCCATTTACTATTTATCGTTCGCACCCCGTAGAAAATTACTTGTATGCCTGTCGCATGGCAATCACTCAAGGGATTGTGGTGGGTGTATGTTATTTTCTGTTTGGCCCAACTTTAAAGATGATAGATATTCTTGGCGCTAACCTGTTTGTTTTCGCGTTTAACATTTTGGGATCTAACTTACGCCACAGTCATATTTGGTTGTCATTTGGTGATAAAGTAGAGGGGTGGCTAATTAGCCCTGCACAGCATCAAATTCATCATAGTAAACATCCAAGCCACTATGACGTCAATTTAGGCACTGCATTAGCGATATGGGACCGTATGGCGAATAATCTCGTCAAAGCCTCTTCGGTAAAGTCATTGGAAGTGGGATTGTCTGAATCACAGGCGGATCATTCTTCACTCACTAATATCTACCTAGAGCCTTTTGTTCGTTGCTATCGTCGTATTGTTAATCGCTTAACGAGCACAAGCGTATAAAAAAAAGCCGCCTAAACAGACGGCTCTAGCTCTTTTCAGTATTACTTTTCTTGTGACTGGAGCCAGTCTGTTAACAACCTTACGGCATAACCCGTGGCACCTTTCGGTACTTCACCTTCGGCAGAAGACGTTAACGCATTACCCGCAATATCTAAATGTGCCCATCGTACGTCACCGGCAAAGTGCTGCAAGAAGCTAGCGGCAGTAGATGCGCCCGGCCCACCAGAACCAATATTCTGTAAATCAGCAATATCGCTCTTCAGTTTATCTTTGTATGCCAGCGGTAAACGCCACAAGTTTTCATTCACACGTTTGCCAGCAAAGGTAAGTTGTTCAATTAACTCTTCGTCATCAGAGAATATAGCCGCATATTCATTACCAACCGCACGTACTTTTGAGCCGGTAAGTGTTGCAATATCTACCATCATTTGAGGCTTATAGTGCTCTCGCGCGTACCACATGGCATCGGATAGCACTAAACGTCCTTCGGCATCCGTGTTCAACACTTCTACTGTAAGCCCTTCAGCAGTTCTTAAGACATCACCAGGTGCCACTGACGTTTCTGAAACCATATTGGCTGCCATGCCCATGACGGCAACAACATTAACCTTAGCCTTGTTCTTAGCTAACGCGGTAACAGTACCTAAAGCAGCCGCCGCACCAGCCATGTCAGATTTCATGCGAGATATTGAGCTACCTGTTTTTACATTGTAGCCGCCTGAATCAAAGGTGATACCTTTGCCAACCAGCGCGATTGGTGCATCATCACTTCCTTTGTAGTGAGCAACAACTAACCTTGAGCCTTGTAAGCTACCTTTACCTACAGCGAATAAGGCACCCATGCCTAACTCTTCAATTTCTTTCGGCGTTAACACTGTCACTTCAACACCGTATTGTTCGATAGATTTAGCTGCCTGTGCAAATTCTACTGGCGTCATGTTTGTGGCAGTTTCATTGACAAGATCTCGCGCTAAAAATACGCCACTTTGAATATTTGTGAGAGGCTCATAGGCGTGCTTGGCTTTGTTAGCATCCAGCACGTCGAATTGAATGTTTTTATCTTTGCGCGCTTCTTTATGATAAGTATCAAAGCGGTACGCTCTTAAATTCATTCCATGCGCTAGTAGGGCACTTATTTGAGCATTTTGCTCAGCATTGTTATCGCCCAAATCATCGGCAGCAATAACAATATCTTCAATATTGTCTTTCTCTAGTTTGGCCGAAATATTACCACCCAGCTTAGTAATCTTTTCTTGTTGAAAATCACTGTTTTCACCAATACCCGCTACTAATACGCGGTCGAATTTAACGCCGGCTGGCGCAATAACTTCAACAAAGCTGCCGTAGCTGCCATCGAATTCAGCGACGTTCACTGCTTTTGACAATTGACCTTTGGTTAACTTGTCGAAACGATTAAACTCATCAGACGCATTGCCTTTACCGTGAAACAATACGAGCGCATCAGCGGTTGGGCTCATATTCTTTTCAAATGAAATTTGTTCTGCGTTTACGTTGAATAGCGCGCAGCTTATAGATAAGGCAATAGCTGTTCTTGTCTTATTGAACATATTATTAGAATCCTTCAGAGATAAATGAAAACTCAGTTTTATCTGAGATTTGAATGAATGTTAAGAGAAAATAGATTAACAGCAGATAGTGTGCGGTGATTTTCGCATAAGGACGCATGCCCCATTTTGCATGGTGCATGCTTGAGAGCTTTACACTTTAAATTGGTTAACCACTTTTGATAACGATTGTGCATTTTGGCGTAAATAATCAAGCCCTGTCGTCATCTCTGTCGATGTCTTAACTGTGTCGTCAGTAAGTACTCGCACATTTTCTACATTTTGCGAAACTTCTTCTGCAACAGTTGCTTGCTGATTTACGGCGTTAGCTATTTCAAGTGTTTGGTTTTGGAACTCGGTTATTACGGTAGTAATTTCTGCCAGCACCTTGTGCACTTGTTCAGTTAGTTCGACGCTATGAGCAGCTTCATCACGGCTCTGATTCATCACATCTACTGCACTTGTCGCAGTACTTTGTAGGTCGTCAATAATCGCTTCAATATTAGCTGTTGACTCTTGAGTGCGAGATGCCAACGTACGTACTTCGTCAGCCACTACAGCAAACCCTCGACCTTGTTCGCCAGCACGAGCTGCTTCAATAGCTGCGTTCAATGCGAGTAAGTTAGTTTGTTCGGCGATTCCTCGAATAACCGTTAATACTTCCCCTATGCTCTGCGTACCTTCTCGCAGTTTACTCACTACTTCCGCAGCCGACGTTACGTTGTCTGACAGTTGATTAATACCTGAAGCTGCTTGAGCAACAACGCGAGCCCCTTCACTCACTTGCTGTTCGGCATTGTTTGCCAATTCTTTTGATGCGTTGGCATTGTTTGATATGTCTTGGCTGGTTTGGGCAAGTTCAGTCGCTGCAGTAGCCACCATATCAATTTCGCGTTTTTGATCTTCAATAATGTTACTGGTTTGATGGCCTACAGCGGTTGCTTGCTCTGTAGACTGTTCCACATCATTGGTAATGACTACCGTTTCTTTTACCAATCCTTGGATTTTATCTACGAAGGTATTGAATTCTTTGGTGAGCGCGCCAATTTCGTCTGGTCGTTGATTATTGATGCGCTGAGTTAGGTCGCCATCGCCTTCGGCAATTTCGTGCATAGCTGCTTTCAAATCGCTGATGCGTTTAAATAGCGGGGTAAGCAATAACCAAATTAATCCTGCAATGAGGGTAATAATCACCAATACTACTATTGAATAGGACCAAAAAGCAGACTGAACTGGGTCAGTAATGAGGCGCTCAGGCACCATAAAACCTAATTTCCAGTTCATTAGTGGATATTCACTTTTAACTTCATCAAATATCACTAAATGTGAACTGCCTTGGTAAGTTACATTGGCAAGGCCTTGCTTTGATTGGCTAATGGTAGTCTGTAACTCGCTAAATCCTTGAGCATCTTGAAAGTGTTGGTCCACTTTGCTCATTATATCGCCGGGTTCAAATTCGTCGTCAAAGCCTGGGAAAAATACAAGCTTGCCTGTATCTGTCATTAAAAAGGCTTCACCCTCGCCTTGATATTTGATTTTAGCGAGGAGATCTTGGCCTATGGTCGTAATCAATATATCGATACCACCTATACCAAGAAATCGCCCATTTGGTAAATAATACGGCCCTTTTACTGTGGCTGAAATTGAACCGTCATTTGCGTCTACCGCTGGGTCGGTAACGTACATACGACCAATATCGATGCCTTCTTGCCACCACGGACGTTTGCTGGTGAAATAATTCGCGTCGGTATAACGACCATTTAAATCGAAATACTCGTGGGTGTTTTCAGTACCAAAAAATACGCTCTTAATTGCTTTGTCTTGATCGGAAAAATAGCGAAAGTACTTCACTACATCTTGATATTCAGGAATGTGATCAATGTCAGACAAACGTTGGTCGTAATTAGTGAACCAATCTACGACTTGAGGGCTGGCAAATACCGCGTGGTTTATTTGCCCTTTGGCCTCAAAATAGCCGCGTATTTCACTTGCCTGTTTGGCAACGATGCCTTCAATTGATTCAATGAGTTGCGCACGCGTATTGTCGCTAACATTAGAGAGTAAAAAGTAAGATGTAATAATAAGTAAAATGGCTACGGCAGAAGAAATACCGAACACCAAGCGCCCCATAATAGAGCGTTTAAAAAAACGGAACATGAAAAACCACCACTGATTTTTGTTATTTTTATATACGACCTGTCGAACATAACAAGACAGCATTGAATTTGGAAGTTTTTTGACCAAAAAAGTGTGCTGTTTGTTATGTAGTTGCATTTCCAAATACCGATGTATTTAGCAAATAACCAGTCTAAACGTTGTTTGTTGCTTGTAGTTTGGAGTCAGCAAAATTTTTAAGGAGAGTACATTCTTATAAGATGTTAAATTTCAAGACAATTCTATTGCCCTGTGAGTAGTAACAATACTATCATGCTGGGTTTAACGATAAGCAATTCATGTCGACAAAGGGAATTATGGCACAGCAGTTATTCGCCTTTTTAGTAACTTTATTCTTACTCTCTCAATTTGCAAACGCTAAAAGCGACTTCGTGGATTATTTTGATCACTACGGCTTTGAGCAGAGCATTAGCCAAGGCAGTGTAAATTGCATGGTGAGAGATCAAAACGGGTACTTGTGGGTAGGGACACAAGGCGGGCTAAATCGCTTCAATGGCATTGAATTTAAGTCTTACATCGCGGATGGCTCTAACAAAAATCCCTCAGGTAATTGGATTACAGGTTGTGCGATGGATGTCGAAGGCAATTTATGGTTCAGCACCAAATCTGCGGGCATTAATAAGTACTCACCACAAAGCAGAAGTTTCATCACCCTTAATTCTGAAAATACCGATAATTTAATCGATGATAGGTTCAACGCTTTGTTCTTTGAGAATGAAGACTACTTATGGGCAGGTGGCGCGAATGGTGAACTAGTAAGAGTCTCTTTGCAGGATAACTCCGTGGTTCGCTTTAAAGTACGTGAAGGCAATATCAGCAAGATAAATCGCATCATTACGGGGCCAAATGGCAAGTTATGGTTAGCAACGGCCAGTGGCTTATATTATTTGGCAGACGCGCATTTAATGCCTGTTGAAAATCTACTTACACATGAAAACCCAATAGAAGGTGAGCTTTGGACACTCGCGAAAGATCACCTTGGCAATATATGGATAGGCGGAAAAACGGGGCTTTACCAACTGTCTTATTCTTCTGACGGCTACATGGTTTCTACGCAATCGGTTAAAGCGTGGGTAACAGGCATAACGGAAAGAACCAAGGGAGAATTATGGGTTACCACTTATGGTGCAGGCCTATATATTGTTGAGCCAAACCATGGTGTCTTGCAGCGCTTCGTCAAAAAAGATCAGAATGCTAATGGGTTGAAAAACGACTACCTCATTTCAATTCATCAAGACACAGAAGACCAGATTTGGGTTGGTTCCGATGGGAAAGGGCTGCAAAGGTATTTGGTTTCTCGCAATAGATTTCATCATACCTCGCATGATCCTGACGACGAAAACTCTATAAGTCATGCTTTTGTTCGCGCGGTCTCTACAGAGAAAGATGGAACACTTTGGGTCGGTACACGAAACGGCCTAAACAGAAAATTACCGAATGGCGACGGTTTTGTTCGGTACTTTTTTGATGAACATCAAGCTAATTCGTTGCCCAATAATAATGTTTTTGCTGTGCATGTCACCGAAGACGATGTCATTTGGGTTGGTACCTATGGTGGAGGACTCGCACGATATAATCCGATTACTGATGAATTTACGCGTTATACAGAAGCGTCTGGCTTACCAAGTAATTATATCTATGCCATAACATCATCCAGCGATAATGCCTTGTGGCTTGGTACAAACAAAGGGCTCATTTATCTAAATCCAAACACGGATAAAATTCGCCATTACTATCATCAAGAAGGTACAACTGACAGCCTAAGTCAGAATACTGTAGTTAGTCTGTATGACGATGGAAAAGACAGTTTGTGGGTTGGTACGTTCTTAGGATTAAACAGATTTAATAAAAATACCGGCAAGTTTACTCACTTTAAGAAGTCACCCGCAGGCTTGACGGACAACGTTATAACATCGCTGATGCAAGACTCTCATGGTGACCTGTGGATTGGTACCATGAATGGACTTAACCGTCTCGATGGGAAGTCGCTAGAGATAACACAATTTGGCGTCGAAAATGGATTACCTAATGGCAATGTATTTGGCATTACTGAAGATAAAACGGGAAGTCTATGGATTAGTACTAACAATGGACTAGCAAAATTTAGTCTTACAAACCAGGATTTCAGTGTTTATTCTGTTGATGATGGATTGCAAGACAGAGCATATATCCTTGGAGCCTATCATCAAGATAATCAAGGCAAGCTATATTTTGGTGGCGTAAATGGCTTTAATTGGTTTACCCCTGAATCATTGGGGCATAAGGAAGATACGCCTGATGTAGTACTAGAAGACTTCTTATTGTTTAACAAAGCAGTTGATGAAGATTCACTCAAATCGCGCATTAGTGCAGGGTTTATTGAGCTATCACATGAAGACGTTATTTTTGGCGTTGAGTTCAGTGCCCCGCTAGCCACATATCCGGAAAAACTACAATTTGCCTATCGATTAGACGGATTTGATAGCAACTGGATCAATTCAACAGCGTTAAATAGAGTGGCGACTTATACAAATATTCCTGCGGGCGAATTTGAGCTAAATATAAAAACACGTTATCCGGGAAATGCATGGAGCAAAGATCTAAGCATTCCAATTAGAATAAACCCAGCTCCATGGTTTTCTAAATGGGCTATAGCCCTCTATGCACTACTTTCGGGTATTCTCTTAGTGAGCTTTTGGCAAATGCATCGTAAAAAGAAGCAGGCCGAGCAACAAAAGCGTCATGCAGAAATTGCTGCTACCGCAAAAGATGAACTCTTGGCGAATGTATCGCATGAATTCAAAACGCCGATTACCCTCATATTAGGGCCTGCCAATGAACTAATACAAACCTGTGATGACGCTACCAAACGGCAACTTCAAGGCATAAAACGCAATGCAGAAAGACTCGACGCACTGGTGAGCAATATATTAGATAACAAAACCTTAGACATTGACGATAATGGCGACAGTACTGACGTATTAGCTATAGGTTCATCGATGATTAATGAATTCTCAGTGCTTGCCAAACAACATCATCAGCAACTTGAATACGTCACATCGAACCAACAGAAGATCTATGTAGATATTGAACCTGAAAAAGTGGAACAGGTGATCAGTAACTTGTTATCGAATGCGATCAAATACGCAGGTCAACATTGCAGTGTAAAATTACGTATTTGGAGTGAAGGGCAGCATTGTTTTATTCAGGTAGAAGACAACGGAGTTGGTATTCCTGAAAATGAGCTAGATGCTGTGTTTGAACGAGGATTTCGAGGGGCTGGCGCGACACCGTTATCGAATGGGCATGGTATTGGGTTAAACCTAGTAAAAGACATCGTTGAGCAGGCAAATGGCGAAATCGAGCTGACTTCACGTATTAATGAAGGGGTAAGCTTTCTCGTCAAATTGCCGCTTGCGATTGGCCGCATAGTGCTGGCGCAAACGCCTTCTCGTAATATTCAGCATATCGAGATGGGTAAAAAGCTGCTAATCATTGATGATAACGCAGAGATCCGCCATTACTTAACACAAATATTATCAAGTCATTATCAATGTCAAACGAGCAATGACGGTGAAGAAGGGTTATCACTTGCACTGGAATGGCAGCCTGACGTTATCATTTCCGACGTGATGATGCCCAAAATGAATGGTTTGGAGTTACTCAAAGCGCTAAGAGCTAATGAAAGTACCAGCCATATCCCTGTTCTCATGCTAAGTGCTTATCCATCAAAAACATTGAAATTAAATACCCTATCTTTACTGGCTGACGAATTCTTGCCTAAACCTTTTGATAAAGCCGAGCTATTTGCCTCATTAAGTAATATCTTGGCGATTAGAGCCATGTCACAGCAAAAGGCGATTCAGCTTTTGCAAGAATCAAAGGGAGAGTTACTGACGCCTAACGACCAAACATCATCTCAGCTTCCTGCGCACAATATCAAAGATGAGAAATTTATTGAGCAAGTGAATAGGTTATTGGCACAACATTATACAGATGCCGAATTTTCACTCGCGGCCCTCGCCCAAAAAATGTTCATGAGTGAGCGAAACTTACAGATAAAAACTAAAGCACTATTTGGCGTTTCTCCTGTGGATTTAATTAGAGAGGTAAGGTTGCATCAGGCAACGCTAGCACTACGGCAAGGTGCTAACAGTATTGGGGACATTACTCAACAGTGTGGCTTTAATTCACAAAGTTACTTTACTAAATGTTTTAAACAAAAATATGGTATGACACCAAATGCTTACAGAAAGATGAAACACGACTAGCATATTTTCGTTATTGTTATAAAAGCTTTCGTTATTGTGATAAGTGTAAGGATATGATTATGTTAATTTTATTCTGCTTTTGAGTGGTGGGGTTAATTGCGTTTTTGAGCGAGTTAACCCGTTTTAAAAGGAGAGTAATGTGACTTTCAAAGCAAAATCCCTAGCTATCGGTGTAACCATATTTGGCTTAATGGCCTGTCAAAGTACATCGACATCAGTAACATCAGGGCAAGACTCGCCCAACGTTAACGAAGTAAAACAGCAGCAATATAACGGGCCGAAAGCGCGTATTGCCGTTGCTCGTTTTACCGATGAGTCGAACAATCGCCACTGGTGGACCAAAGAAATTGGCAATGGTATGTCAGATCAATTAATGACCTCGCTCGTGAATACCAATCGCTTTATTGTGCTTGAACGTCAAGCATTAGATGCTGTGTTATCTGAGCAGGATTTAGTTACATCGGGGCGTGTTAGTGCGGAAAGTGGCGCTGGATATGGGGCTATTGAAGGTGCTGAAATCGTCATCGTTGCCTCTGTCACTGAGTTTGCTGATGACTCTTCTGGCGGAAGTGTCGGTGGATCCGGTTTTTTAGGGGATGTATTTAGCTCAGTAAAGGCAGGGTTTTCGAGCACTCATATGGCTATCGACATGCGATTAATTGATACCACTACATCTCGTGTATTAGCTGCAACCTCAGTTGAAAGTGGTAGCAAAGACTTCGATTTTTCAGGTGCGTTGTATAACTTTGGCGATTCATTTACCTCAGGCAGTTTAAGTGGCTGGTCGAATACGCCTAAAGAAAAGGCACTTAGAGAAGTGATTGAAAAAGCCGTGCAATTTATTGTGACCAAAATACCAGACGATTTTTATCGGTATAATGCAAACAACACATTGATGGCAGGAAAAACACCACCGAAAAAAGTCGCAACGGTTAAGAGTGCCCCGCCAAAAGATAGGCACAGCCGTAATAACGAATCTGAAGATAGCGCAATGGGTTCATCACGTGGGATGTCGTTAGATTCTGTGAGCATAGCGATGGCCCAGGCTCAGTTAAATTGCTTAGGCTATTTATCGGATCAGGAAAAAGAAGGAAAAATGACGCCGAACACGGTAGTGGCGCTCAAAAAGTTTCAAAAGGCTTCTGGGTTAACGGCAAATGGTGAGCTAAATGAAACAACGCAAGACGCTTTAGCTGATACGGGATGTTTAAATAACACCATTGGTGGCGCGATGAGTATGATTGCTAACGCATTTGTTGGCGCATCAGAAACTGCAGATGAGGACTATGACCGAGTTGACAATAATGACTTCTTACTTATGCCAATGCGTGAAAACAAAGACCTAGGTGCTCTATCTATCGCTCATCAGGAAAGTGAGAGTGGCATGACAGAAATCGAAGTCATTGCCAAACATTTTGAATCTGGTATTGCTTTAAAGAAGGCACATGCCACACTATTTAAAGTTGCTTCTGATGGTGGTTTAGCCGATGAACCGGATTATCTTCAACATGACGTGGTAGAGCCTGTGAATAGCGGTAGATACTACCTAAAAGTTGCTTCTCATCAGAAATTCTTTGCTTCTGGCGATGTTATTCTTAAGCGTGGTGTGAAGAATATCATCACGGCAACACTAAACTAGTTTTGATCGTAACTCTGCTCTCCCAAAAAGCGGATACATTGAGGATTGAATGGTTTTAATGCAATGGCTTCATGTTAAATGAAGCCATTTTTTATTCTCTCAAAATGGGTTCTGTTCTTGGTGATTGGCTGTGCAGCACTTTCATCAAAAACTGAGAGCTGAGAATTAGAGAAGAAATTTTAAGTTGATCATTTTGCTCATAAAAAAACGGCCCTAATAATAGGGCCGTTTGTATTTCTGTAGTTGAAACTAGTTCAAATTACTTCTTAGCGTTACGCTCTTTAACTTCAGCGATAACTTCGTCAGCTACGTTTTGTGGACACTGGTTGTAGTGAGAGAATTCCATTGAGAATTGACCACGACCTGATGTCATTGTACGTAGGTGTCCGATGTAACCGAACATTTCTGAAAGAGGTACGTCAGCCTTGATGCGAACGCCAGTAGCGCCAGCTTCTTGGTCTTTGATCATACCACGACGACGGTTCAAGTCACCGATTACATCACCAACGTGATCTTCTGGAGTGAACACGTCAACTTTCATGATTGGTTCAATCAATTGTGGGCCAGCCTTTGGAATTGACTGACGGAAAGCGCCTTTAGCAGCGATTTCGAATGCAACTGCTGATGAGTCAACCGCGTGGTAGCCACCATCGTAAAGTTCAACTTCAACGTCAAGTACAGGGAAGCCAGCTAGAACACCTTCGTCCATCATGCCTTTGAAGCCTTTCTCGATTGCTGGGAAAAATTCCTTAGGAACGTTACCACCAACAACAGTAGAAGTGAACTTGAAGCCTGAGTTTGGCTCGCCTGGCTTGATGCGGTAGTCGATTTTACCGAATTGACCAGAACCACCAGATTGTTTCTTATGCGTGTAAGAATCTTCAACAGCTTGCGTGATAGTTTCACGGTATGCTACTTGTGGCTTACCTACTTCTAGCTCAACGCCGTAAGTACGCTTAAGGATATCTACTTTGATATCTAAGTGAAGTTCACCCATACCTTTAAGGATGGTTTCACCTGAATCTTCGTCAGTTTCAACTTGGAACGTTGGATCTTCTGCAACCATCTTACCGATAGCAATACCCATTTTCTCAGTTGAACCTTTATCTTTTGGCGCTACTGCGATTGAGATTACTGGCTCAGGGAATACCATCGCTTCTAGTGTACAAGGCTGTTTAACATCACATAATGTGTGACCAGTTTGTACGTTCTTCATACCAACGATTGCTAGGATATCACCCGCTTGTGCTTCAGTTAGCTCAGTACGGTCTTCAGCTTGCATCTCAACCATACGACCGATACGCTCTGTTTTACCAGTGAACGAGTTAAGTACTGTGTCACCTTTCTTAAGACGACCAGAGTAGATACGTACGAAAGTAAGGGCACCGAAACGGTCATCCATAATTTTGAATGCTAATGCACGGAATGGCTCGTCAGCGTCAACTAAAGCGAATTCACCTGTAGGCTCGCCTTCTTCGTCTGTTAACGGTTGAGGTGGAACTTCAGTTGGTGATGGTAAGTAATCAACAACAGCATCAAGAAGAAGTTGCATACCTTTGTTCTTGAACGCCGAACCACAGAACGTAGGGAAGAATAACAATTCGTTTGTACCTTTACGGATACAAGCTTTGATTTGTTCAATAGTTGGTTCTTCACCTTCCATGTATGCCATTAATAAATCGTCATCAGCTTCTAAAGCAGTTTCGATTAGCATTTCACGGTATTCAGCAGCTTGGTCAACCATATCTGCTGGGATATCTTGAACTTCGTAGTTTTCAGGCTGGCCTGAATCATCCCATACGTACGCTTTTTGAGATAATACATCTACTACACCAACGAAGTTATCTTCTTCACCGATAGGTAAAGTCATAACAAGTGGGTTAGCGCCAAGTACGTTTTTAACTTGATCTTTAACACGGAAGAAGTTTGCACCTAAACGGTCTAGTTTGTTTACGAAAATCAAACGAGCAACTTTAGATTCGTTAGCGTAACGCCAGTTAGTTTCTGATTGCGGCTCAACACCACCAGAACCACAGAATACACCAATACCACCATCAAGAACTTTAAGTGAACGATATACTTCAACTGTAAAGTCAACGTGGCCCGGAGTGTCGATAACGTTAAAACGGTGCTTTTTCCATTCACAAGTTACGGCAGCAGACTGGATTGTAATACCACGCTCAGCTTCTTGTTCCATGAAGTCAGTTGTTGACTCACCATCGTGAACTTCACCGATCTTATGGATCATACCCGTAAGTTTCAAAATTCGTTCAGTTGTGGTGGTTTTACCAGCATCAACGTGAGCGAAAATACCAATATTTCTGTATTTTGATAAATCTGCCATTGCTTTGCTCTATAGAGTTAGTGATTAAAAACCGCGCGAGTATACCAGAAGTTAAGAGAAACAAACATATGTTCGATGCATTTATTTTTCATTGTGAAGAGCAAAAATTGGTCTTTCGTTAGTTTGTGTAACTAATTTTGCCTATTTATTAACTTTTTGCGACCATTTCACAACTTGGAACGTTTATATAAATAGAATAAGAAAAAGGAATGTATGTTTGGAAATTTGGGAAACTAGCCTAGTTCGGGAAATACAGTCTGGAGAAGAGGAAGCGTTTGAACGTTGCTATCGCCTTTTGTCTCCACAAGTATACTCGTCCATTTTTAAAATATGCGGCAATCACGACACTGCCAATGAACTAATGCAAGATACATTTATTGATGTGTATGAAAGTATAAGGTCATTTACTCCAAATAAGAGTTTTGTCGGTTGGGTTAAACGTATTGCGTATAACAATACTATTAGTTTTTTACGAAAAAATCAGCGACTCGTACTAAATGAAGCGCTAATCGCAGAGCAAGAAAGTGACGAATATATTCATTGTGAGCTTGAAGATACACAATTATTAGACAAGGTACTAAGTCAAGTTTCGGAATCTGAACGACTCGTATTGTGGCTGTTTATTGTTGAACAATATAACCATAGAGAAATTGGTGAGATGTTGGGCTATTCAGCTAGTTACTCTAAATCATTACTTTCAAGAGTGTTAAAAAGAATGAAAAGTTCCAGCGAGGTAAAATCTTATGCCTTATAAAAAGCAAAACGGTTGTATTACAGCGGTTACTGAAAATGAGGCGCATAACCAAGAAGTGTTTAATGCCAATGAGCAAGCGATTGTTGACGCTATGCGGTTAAGTGCCAATCATATCTCATGGCAGCAACCTCCGGCCTCTTCGTGGAAGGAACTACAAGAGAAAATTCAATACAAAAAGGGGGTTAATCATTCTAAGCCGACAACAGATTTGTGGAAGGTATTTTCTAGCATCGCTGCTAGCGTCTTTTTGCTACTAATTGGCGGCGTGATTTATCAACAAAGTTTGATACAGCATGAACTAAAAGAAATTCGTTTGAGTAATCAACTGGTAGAAGAACAACTACTAAACAACTTTACAGAGTTAGATGTTGCAGACGATATTTTTCATCAAGTTTTGCTAAATGAACAACTGATGGAAGGCGCAACAAGTGAGCAAGAGATTGTTAAGCTACTTGAAAAACGCCAACAACTCATTCAATTGATGATTGAGAAAAAAACAAGAGAGGACAAAAATGAAATTATTTCGCTTTAATTTATTATTGCTGACTGCGATTTGCTCAACAGTGTTAATAAAGGCGTTAGCTGCTGAACCGTCATGCTCCTCTATTGAAATTAAACATGATGATAAAACGCAAATAGTGCTACATCAGATGAATGGAATGCCATTGTATGGTGGAAGAAAAACGTTTAACCAGCTAATAAACGCAACTAAATTCAAAATTCAATCAGGTAGCTATTCTACTATTGGATACATAAAGTATCAGATAGAGGATGATGCAACAGATACAATCCCATTGTTTTTTACACTAGAAATCCAAGAGTCAATGGCTTATACACTTGCGCCGACTTATGTTGGGGGACATGTTGTAGACATAGATATCAAGACTGAAGAGCTAAAAAACTGTAGTGATGACTTTGATTTGGATGTAAGCGACTTTATCCAACAAGAAAAGGTTGTTACGGTTACAACGAGAAACGCACAAACTCACAAGGTTCAAAGTTTGTTGGCGAGCATTTTAAAAGCGAGTGGTGAGTCTGAATTAATCGCTACGAGCCCCGAAGGGTATAGTACAGATATAGGGATGAACTTTAGCAAAAAACAAAACCCTCCCAATGTATACGGCATAGAAGTGCTGAGTGTTACACCTTTCTCACCATCTAGTCACTTTGGTTTACGCTCAGGTGATATCTTACTTGAATTAAACGGTATTGCCTTATCTCGTGATGTTCAGACAAATCTAGAAGTGATCAATCATATCCTAGTCCAGTCTTATCCAAGTAGCGTTGCAATGAAAATTCAGCGAAGTGGTCAGCTACGTATGCTCAAAGGTGAATTTATCAAAAGCTTCGTACCTCGTTTTACAATGAAAGTTAAGCAAGGGGATAGCCCGACACCTGCTTTATTGAAATATGTTGCCATTGATGATGTACAGCGCTATCAGCTTGACAATATCGTTTCTAAACTTTCACAGCAATTAAAAGTACAGCTCCCAGATGCTGATATGGTTAATATTGTGCTGCCGCGTCAGGTTGATAATAAATTTGGAATTGATGGAGTCAAATATAGCGACAATGGTATTGATGGGATATTAGTTAATGAAATTAAACCAAATAGCCTTGCTGAGCAGCTTGGCATACTTCAGCAAGATGTTTTAGTGTCCCTTAATGGTAAGTCGCCAGGTGACTTCACAAATTCAACATTTGATCTGAATGACAATAATTTGAAAACGATAGAAGCTGAAATTGTTCGAAGTAACCAAAAAGTTTATATAAAGAAGTCTGTTAAAGTGAACTTTTTACCTGATGTTGAATTAAACATCTCACTAAATAACGAAGCTGATTTCATGGCCAAAAGGGATTACCAGAATATTGTGTTGAGAAAACTTAATAACAGGTTTGGTGAATCACATGGAATAAAAAACACTCTCAATACATATGATTTTTATTCTAGTGACTATATGGCTCGCAGGTATTCAGAAAACTTAGTTATATCGAGAGACTTTGCGCTTAGTCACTCAGAAACTAGAGGGACACGAGAACCGGCAAATGTGAAATCGTCTTCTACTAGCTCACATAATAGCACTGCAGCAACCTCAGTGGGAGCGACTCACCGAAGTGTAAGTACAGACAAATAACATAAAAAATTTGATGAGAAATTCATTCTAAATTAAAAATAGAAAATAAGTTGGTGTGAAAAAATATGTGTCATCGCATACGATGAACATGCTAAGGCACATGAATAACAATAAACTCGATGTTGTGAATCGAAGATAATGGAAGGAAAGTATAATGATAAACTTAAAAAAGATCGTTCCAAGTCTCTTAATACTTGCCGCGTCTAGTACGGCCGTTGCCGCTACTAACTGTGCTACGGTGAGAATCCTTGGTGGGGAAGTTGCTGGAACAGATATTGCGCCTGTCGTAGTTGGACACAATGGTAAGTCTTATGCGGTAAATAAAAAACGCTATCGAGCAGTAGCTAAAGGAAATCACGAGTACTTTTTGCAAGCCGGAATGCATAGCTTTACTCTAGAGATCTGGGATAGACGTCAGTACCTGAAGCTAAATCGAATTCTTAGTCGAAACAACTCTCCACTTTCTAATGTTCCAGATTTTTCTCCTTTCAACCATGAAAGCGTGGGGTTAAGCCTTGACGCAAATATGAGCTATGAAATTGCTTTATCTGAAGATTCAAATGGTGTAGTAAAATTCAAGGTTGTAGATAGTGCTAAAGCACATTGTGAAGCTTCTGAAGAAGAGATTCTACCATCATATACAAAACTAGACTTTGGCATGTTAGAGCCTGAGATACAGGCTAAATTAATTGCCCTTGGAAAAAGTGCTAATGATGCCTTAAGTAGCGCTAATCAAAAAAGTAGCATGACAGCTGTTCATATGGCAGGTTTTTTTGGCCTATCAGTGGAACCCAAAGAAGGCACTTTAGTAGTGACTCACGTTATAAGAGGATCGTCAGCAGATAAGTTAGGGTTGGTTGTTGGTGATGTTATTACTTCTTTTGGAAATGAATCTGATTATAAGCAGTACATATCATCGATTAAGATTGGTCAATCAGTTGAATTTGCGATTATGCGAGAAGGGGTTGAGAAAATGATTGCGGGTGTTTATATACCTGCTGTTGCACCTGAGTTTATGTATGCATTAGGCTCTCATGAAACTAAAGAGGGACAAGCAATTAACAAGCTGGTACCGAAAGAAGGTACTCAAGGAGCCCAAGATGTTAGGTTGCTTGATGTTGCTAATGTTATGTTGAGTAAAGGGATTGCAGATGATTTCTATGTAACTGTACCTCTGGATAACAATAACACTGCCAATTTATCAATTGCGCTAGCTTCATTATCACAGATCAATAACTCTCTATCTGAGCAGCCTGATAGTGCTTTCCATTTGACGAACAAAGGTATTTGGGATGAGCTACAAATCCAAGAAAAGAAAATGAAACTAGACGAAATAAATGCAATTAGACGCTCTGCTGGTAGTAGTAACTAACATTGCTATATTCAATTGGATTAAGGTTACTAGCGCTTAGCACTATTAACCTTAATTCGCTTGGAAACTCAAAGATCAATAACATTCAAGTATAACAGTAGCAACTGTGCTTTTACTCCTTATTAGAGGAGCCACTCCTCTTAATGCATGCATAAGCCCCTACACGATTCTACTCGCCTAGCGTTCTTGTCTTGCAACAATCGGTTGAGTCGACAAGTTAATTGACTAAGTTCCTACTTATGTAGACTTTAAATTACTACTTGCTTAAAAATTATTCTTATGTATAATACGCGCTCACGTTTAGTCTAGGCTTTACGTAATTAGCTAAATTGCTTCGAGAGAATTTAGCTCACACAGCAACCCCGATAGGGGGTTGAATGTTTAGTCGGTACACCCCCCTTTCATACAAAGAAAGGCGATGGGTCGTACTTTGTTCGTTCTTTTATAGGGGATTTGATTCATGTCAAATCAAAGAATTCGCATTCGTTTGAAAGCGTTTGATCATCGTTTGATTGATCAATCTACAGCAGAAATCGTTGACACTGCTAAGCGTACTGGTGCTCAGGTTCGTGGTCCAATTCCACTTCCTACGCGCAAAGAGCGTTTCACTGTTTTGATTTCTCCACACGTTAACAAAGATGCGCGTGATCAGTACGAGATTCGTACGCACAAGCGTTTAATTGATATCGTAGAACCTACTGATAAGACTGTTGATGCACTTATGCGTCTTGACTTAGCAGCTGGTGTCGACGTTCAAATTAGCTTGGGTTAATAGGGGGTTTTAACATGACTATAGGTCTAGTTGGACGTAAAGTTGGTATGACTCGTATCTTCTCTGAAGATGGCGTTTCTACTCCAGTTACAGTCCTAGAAGTTGAAGCCAACCGTGTTGCTCAGGTTAAAACTGTAGACAACGATGGCTATTCAGCGATTCAAGTTACTACTGGTACTAAGAAAGCTAACCGTGTAAACAAGCCAGCAGCTGGCCACTTTGCGAAAGCAGGTATTGAAGCTGGTCGTGGTTTGTGGGAATTCCGTTTAAATGACGGTGAAGGTGCTGAATTAGCAGCTGGTAGCGAAATCACAGTTGAAATTTTCAACGACACTAAATTAGTAGACGTGACAGGCACATCTAAAGGTAAAGGTTTCCAAGGCGGTATCAAGCGTTGGAATTTCCGTACTCAAGATATGACACACGGTAACTCATTGTCTCACCGTTCAAACGGTTCAATTGGTCAATGTCAAACACCAGGTCGCGTATTCAAAGGCAAAAAAATGTCTGGTCACATGGGTGCTGAGAAAGTAACTACTCAGAACCTTGAGTTAGTTCGTGTTGACGCTGAGCGTAACTTGCTTCTTATCAAAGGTGCAGTTCCGGGTCACGTAAACGCTAACGTAATCATCAAGCCAGCTGTTAAAGCCTAACGTCTGAGGAGAATTTTGATGGAATTAGCATTAAAAGACGCGTCAGGCGCTCTTGAAGTTTCAGAAGCTACTTTTGGACGTGAGTTCAACGAAGCTTTAGTACACCAAGTAGTTGTTGCTTATGCAGCAGGTGCTCGCCAAGGTACTGTTAAGCAAAAGAACCGTTCTGAAGTTAGTGGTGGTGGCAAGAAGCCATGGCGTCAAAAAGGTACTGGCCGTGCACGTGCTGGTACAACTCGTGGTCCAATCTGGAGAACTGGTGGCGTAACATTCGCAGCTCGTCCTCAAGATCACAGCCAAAAAGTTAACCGTAAAATGTACCGTGGTGCAATCCAAAGCATCCTATCTGAATTAGTTCGCCAAGAACGTTTAGTAGTGGTAAATGACTTTGCGGTTGAATCGCCAAAAACTAAAGATTTAGTAGCTAAGTTAAAAGGCTTGGAGTTAAAAGACGTATTAATCGTTACTCCAGAAGTTGATGAGAACTTGTTCTTGTCTGCTCGTAACCTATACAAAGTTGATGTACGTGATGTACAAGGCATCGACCCAGTAAGCTTAGTTGGTTTTGAAAAAGTATTGATGACTGCTGGTGCGGTTAAGCAAATTGAGGAGATGTTAGCATGATAAGCGAAGAACGTTTGTTAAAAGTGCTTTTAGCACCAAACATTTCTGAAAAAGCAACAATGTCTGCTGAAGCAAACAACACAGTTGTTTTCAAAGTAGCGACTGATGCAAAGAAAGCTGAAATCAAAGCGGCAGTAGAAAAACTTTTCGAAGTTAAAGTTGAAGGTGTTCGTACCTTAAATGTTAAGGGTAAAACAAAGCGTACAGGTGCTCGTTTTGGTCGTCGTAGCGACTGGAAAAAAGCGTACGTTACTCTTGCAGAAGGTAGTGACATCGACTTCGTTGGCGCTGAAGCATAGGAGAAGTACAGATGGCTATTGTAAAATGTAAACCAACTTCTCCGGGTCGTCGCCACGTAGTTAAAGTGGTAAACCCGGACCTATACAAAGGTAAGCCTTACGCGCCTCTATTAGAGAAAAACTCTAAGTCAGGTGGTCGTAACAATACGGGTCGCATTACAGTTCGTCACGTTGGTGGTGGTCACAAGCAACACTATCGCGTAATTGACTTTAAGCGTACTAAAGATGGTATCCCTGCAAAAGTTGAGCGTTTGGAATATGATCCAAACCGTAGTGCTAACATCGCGTTAGTATTATATGCAGATGGTGAGCGTCGTTACATCTTGGCTCCAAAGGGCCTACAAGCTGGTGATACAATCCAGTCTGGTGTTGATGCGCCTATCAAAGCAGGTAACACATTACCATTGCGTAACACACCATTAGGTAGTGTTATTCATGCAATCGAACTTAAACCAGGCAAAGGTGCTCAAATCGCTCGTGCAGCGGGTACTTATGCTCAGTTAGTTGCTAAAGACGGTGCTTATGTAACATTACGTCTTCGTTCAGGCGAAATGCGTAAAGTTGAAGCAGATTGTCGTGCAACTCTTGGTGAAATCGGTAACGCTGAACACATGCTTCGCTCATTAGGTAAAGCTGGTGCTCAACGTTGGCGTGGTGTTCGCCCAACTGTTCGTGGTGTTGCCATGAACCCAGTTGATCACCCACACGGTGGTGGTGAAGGTAAAACTTCAGGCGGTCGTCATCCGGTATCTCCTTGGGGTGTACCAACTAAGGGTTATAAGACTCGTAAGAACAAGCGTACTGACAAGTTCATCGTACGTCGTCGTACTAAATAGTACTTAATTAATTAAAGAGGAATCACCATGCCACGTTCTCTCAAGAAAGGTCCTTTTATTGACCTACACTTGTTGACGAAGGTAGAGAAAGCGGTGGAAAGCGGGAATAAAAAGCCAATTAAAACTTGGTCCCGTCGCTCAATGATCATCCCTAATATGATCGGATTGACTATCGCTGTCCATAATGGTCGTCAACACGTTCCTGTATTTGTTACTGAAGAAATGATCGGTCACAAATTAGGTGAATTTGCACCAACTCGTACTTATCGCGGCCACGCTGCTGATAAGAAAGCGAAAAAGAAGTAAGGGGAAGTTAGATGGAAGCAATCGCTAAACATAAATTTGCCCGTGGTTCTGCTCAAAAAGCACGTTTAGTTGTGGATCAAATCCGCGGCTTACATGTTGAGAAGGCACTTGAAATCTTAGAATACAGCAACAAAGGTGCTGCTGTTCTAGTGAAGAAAGTATTGAACTCAGCAATTGCTAACGCAGAGCACAACGAAGGTGCAGACATTGATGAATTATTCGTTAAAACTATCATGGTTGACGATGGTCCTACAATGAAGCGTATTAAGCCTCGTGCGAAAGGTCGCGCGGATCGTATCCTTAAGCGTACAAGTCACATTACTGTGATTGTAGCTGATAGCTAGGAGATATTAGAATGGGTCAAAAAGTCCATCCAAATGGTATTCGCTTAGGTATCACTAAACCTTTCGCGTCTACTTGGTTTGCAAGTAGCAAAGAGTTTGCAGATAACTTACACGGCGATCATTTAGTTCGTGCATACTTATCTGAAAAGCTTAAGCGTGCATCATTATCAAAAATCGTGATTGAGCGTCCTGCTAAATCTATCCGTGTAACTATTCACACCGCTCGTCCAGGTGTTGTTATCGGTAAGAAAGGTGAAGACGTAGAAAAGTTACGTTTACAAGTATCTAAAATTGCTGGTGTTCCTGCACAAATCAACATCGCTGAAGTACGTAAGCCAGAAATGGATGCGCAGCTTGTTGCTGACAGCATTGGTAGCCAATTAGAGCGTCGTGTAATGTTCCGTCGCGCTATGAAGCGCGCTGTACAAAACGCAATGCGTTTAGGTGCTAAAGGTATCAAAGTTGAAGTTAGTGGTCGTTTAGGCGGCGCTGATATAGCACGTTCTGAGTGGTATCGTGAAGGTCGTGTACCTCTACATACTTTACGTGCTGACATCGACTACGCAACTGCGCGTGGCGAAACAACTTACGGTACTATCGGTATTAAAGTGTGGATCTTCAAAGGTGAAGTTATTGGTGGCATACCTGCACAGGTAGAAGCTCCAGCTAAGCCTAAGAAAAGAAACAACCGCAAGAGCAAGTAGGGGATAAGTTATGTTACAACCAAAACGTACTAAATTCCGTAAGCAATTTAAATTGCGCAACCGTGGTCTTGCACAAACTGGTAGTTCAGTAAGCTTCGGTACTTACGGCCTTAAATCAGTTGAACGTGGTCGTATGACTGCGCGTCAAATTGAAGCGGCACGTCGTGCGATGACACGTCACGTTAAGCGTCAAGGTAAAATTTGGATCCGTGTGTTCCCAGACAAGCCAATTACTAAGAAGCCTCTTGAGGTTCGTATGGGTAAAGGTAAAGGTTCTGTGGAATATTGGGTATGTCAAATTCTACCAGGTCGTGTTCTTTATGAAATGGAAGGTGTATCAGAAGAATTGGCACGTGAAGCATTTGCATTAGCAGCTGCTAAATTGCCATTCAAAACAACCTTCGTAACTAGAACGGTGATGTAATGAAAGCTAGCGAATTAAGAGAAAAAAGCATTGAAGAGTTAAATGCTGAGTTACTTGAGTTGTTACGCGAACAGTTTAACTATCGCATGCAAGCAAGCACAGGTCAGTTAGCACAAACTCACTTGCTAAGAACGGTACGTCGCAATATTGCACGTGTGAAGACTATCATAACTGAAAAGGCTGGTAAGTAATGAGCGAAAAAATTCGTACACTACAAGGTCGTGTAATCAGTGACAAAATGGATAAGTCTATCACTGTCCTGATTGAGCGTCGTGTTAAGCACCCAATTTACGGTAAGTTCATTTCGCGTTCAACTAAGTTGAAAGCACACGATGAAACTAACCAGTGTAACATTGGTGATGTAGTAACTATTCGTGAATGTGCACCAATTTCTAAGTCAAAATCTTGGACTTTGGTAGACGTAGTTGAAAAAGCTTAATTGCTGATTTAACTTCACAACAGTTAATAAAAAACCCTGCTATTTAGCAGGGTTTTTTTTGTCATAATTATGACGACAGTGCTTAATCTCTTCATGGTGGTCATTTGCCCAAGTAACCAGCTGATATAAAGGTTTTACTATACCTTTACCCATATCAGTGAGCTGATATTCCACCCGCACAGGTACTTCGGGAAAAACAGTTCTTTTGACATATCCTTCTCGTTCTAAGTCTCGTAGCGTTTGGGTTAACATTCGCTGTGAAATTCCGACTATTCTAGTCTTAAGCGAATTAAACCTGTCAGCTTCATCTACCAATGCAAACAAAATTAGCATTGACCATTTGTCTCCAATTTGCGCTACAACATTACGAATTGGGCATTCTTCATTGTTATGGAAAATTCTTTTTTCTACTTTGGCACTGTTTTGCATAACTCACCTCTCACATTTATGCCTTTACGTGGGTTACCTATTTGTAACTAGGGCACAATAACGTGCCTAATTGTAATGTAAGTTACTTTTAAATACTATGATGGTGATTGGTAACCTATTTAGTTTTTTGGAAGATAATTATGTGGAAAAATTTTATACCTGCAATACTTATTTTGGTTTGCACGACGTCATTCGCTCAAGGCAGTGGCAAACCATCGATTGATTTTCATTCATTAAAAAAGTCAGACTGGACACAACAGGAACTAAAAAATGCAAAACTGATTGCTGACTTTGTGCAAAGCCTAATGAATGATCATAACTTCGATTACGTCATGAGAGAGTTCAACGATAGTTCCTATGTTCAGCATAACCGCAATATTCCAGATAAAATTGAGGGGTTAGTGGAATTCTTACGTGAGTTTGTTGAGGATTATCCTGAGTACTCATACGAGGTGAAGCATATTTATGTCGATGGGGATTTTGTTATATTTCACTCACACGCTACTTTAGAAAAGGCTGATAGAGGGAATGATCAAAAAGGTATGAATATCATTGATACTTGGCGCATTGAGAATGGAAGAATTGTTGAGCACTGGGACTCAATTCAAGCGCTTGATGGATTAATGCGATTTTATTTTCTAATGAATGGTGGCTCTATTCGTAACACAAACGGAGTGTTCTAACTTCCGGAATCAGCCCATTATTACACTAGGGGGCTTAGCTCTTAGATTGTTAACAGCTCATGAGTGGTTAACAATGACACGAAACTGGCGGCTACTTCGTCAACCTTAGTAACTGTCAGTTTCAGTCAACTGAAAACTTAAGCCTTAAACTGCTCCAGCATTTGTTCTTGCTTCTTAATATTCTCAACCTGATTTTGCATCGTCACGTTTACGTTGTCGGCTTCGTCAGATACTTGGTGTGAAATATCTTTAATGTTGTAAGCATTCTTATTTATTTCCTCAACTACCACACTTTGTTCATCGGCCGACGCTGATATTTGCACATTTAGGTCAACGATGGTTTGGATTGATTGGCGAATACTTTCAAGTGCGGCATCAGCCGCTTGGGATTGTTCTACTGTTGAAGATGCAATTTCTCGACTTTGATTCATTTCAGTCACCGCTGATTTAGCGCCAGATTGCAATTGGTCAATCATGGTTTTGATCTCATCAGTTGCTTCTTGTGTGCGTTGCGCAAGGGTACGAACCTCATCAGCAACAACCGCAAAGCCACGCCCTGATTCACCCGCGCGCGCTGCTTCAATCGCTGCATTGAGTGCCAATAAATTGGTTTGTTCGGCAATACCGTTGATAACCGCGAGAATATTTTCAATGCCATTTGTAGCGACTTCGAGATGAGATACGACTTGTACTGCATGGTCTATTTGATCAGACAAGGAGGTAATTGATTTATTTGTCGCCTGTACAATGTTGCTCCCTTCAACTGCGGCTTCGTCTGCTCCTCGTACGGCATCGGCTGCTTGTTTAGCTGTATTGGCAACTTCTTTAGAGGTTGCTGCCATCTCGTTGGTTGCTGTCGCAAGAGTGTCAATCTCTGTCAATTGGTTATGCATCGCTTTATTGGCAGTTTGTGCACCTTGTGATGTTGTCTGGGCGTCTAAATAGATGTCATGCCCAAGTTGCTGTATATCGCCAATGAGTTTTTGAAGCATTTCTGTAAATAGGTTGAAGTTGTGCGCTAATGCTGCAAACTCAGGATCGCTATTAGTTTTAAGTCTAACCGTTAGGTCTGCATTACCCTGGGCAACGCTAGACATCGCTTCGTTGATTTCGCTCAGTGGTTTCATCAGGTAATTAATAATGAATAACAAAGCAACAATTCCAAATATCAGAGAAATAATGGAATAAAGCAGCGAATCTGAGCTCAATTCATCAACTGCCATAAAGGCCTTGTTTTTATCGAGTGCTACACCTACATACCAGTCAAAGCCTTCAACTTGTTCAAAACTTACCAGAGTGTTGGTATCACCAAGTTTGACCTGTTGAAAAGCGGTATTGATGTTGACGTTTGGCATTACTTCAGCGAGTGGTTTGCCATTAAAATTACTATTAGGGTGAGATATAACTACGCCCCCTTTACTCACCATAAACGCATAACCCGCGTTAAACATGTTTACCTTGTTAATCATGTTTGAAAGGCCAGCAAGACTTACGTCAAAAAATATTGCGCCTGCAAATTGTCCATTTTGATGAACTGGGGTACCAACCGACACCAATATTTCTTTTGAAACTGCATCTGCGTATGGCTCAGTTACAATGGTTTTATTGGCTTGTTTGGCATCAACGTACCAAGGCCGCGCACGAGGTTCCCAATTTGCGCCCGGGTTCCAATTAGGATCACTGGCGACGTATTTTCCAGTTTCTTCATAGCCAAAACCAATGAGTATGAAGCTATTTTGAAGAGAGGGATTCGACAGTATTTTTGCGGCTTGCAACATTTCCATGTTCTGTTCAATCAGTTCGGTAGTGAGTTCGGCCAAGCCAGTCTTGCCGCTCATTTCTGCTTGCACAGAGTTACTAATGCCCTGAAGTATTTCTGCAACGCTCGTGCTAACCTGTTCTTCAAGCATGTTCTTCACTAAAAAGTATTGGTTGAATGAAAGTAAAGATAATGCCAGAAGTAAGATTACTGACGACGCAGCCACTATTTTATGATTGAACTTCACTCATGCCCCCTGTTTATTATTATTGAAGCAAGCTTATAAGGTGTTTGTTGGTCACTCTGCTTATTATTGCTTACCTGATTTCTCGTGTGTGCTAGTGCTAATAATGCTTAAGTGAATTATGCGCAGCACGCAGTTCTTGTATCGGTAAATCATAGATTTTGTTTAATGTTTAAATGTTACTATTGTGTAGCAACAATTTAATACTAGCTTTTCGTTGAGGATAAATCTATCAGAATATAATGTATATCTTCTTTCGCGGGCTGTTGTTACTTCTCACTAATGAACACACCTAAATCAACTACTGTGTCCGCTTTGTAGAGTTTATATATTGAGACAAACCGTAGTGGGTAAACGTAGAGTTATTTTGCAATGTTTGTTTTTTAATTCGGGCGCTATTAGCTATGGCTTCTGGCGTAGCATAACCGCGACTATGATCGAGGTGAACAACGATTGCACTGTATCTAATTTGCTTAGCTTTAATGCCCGAATGCCTTAATCTAAAGCCAAGCTCACAATCTTGCCCGCCATACTGCATACGCTCGTCATAGCCGTTAACTGCAAATATGTCACTTTTCCAGCCCGAAGCATTATGGCCATTCCAAGTTCTTTTAGTAGGCGTTAAATGATTTAGCCAATACGCTGAAAAGTTGTTAGCGGAAAGTTTTTGTAGTTTAAAGGTTTTCTTAAGGCCATGAGCGAGCAACCATTCTGGAGAAAAAGCGTTACCGTTTTCGATATCTTCTCTGGTAATGGCCTGACTTATTGACATAGGCAATTTGAAGTAGCCGCCTGAAAGATAATATCCTTTGTCGGCCTTATGCCGATGGACCGAGACGAAATCTTTTCTGGGGATGCAATCACCGTCGGTAAAAATGACATATTCGCCTTTGGCCTCTAACAATGCCTTATTCATGATTCGACATTTTTGAAAGCCTTCATCTTCTTGCCAAACGTGGGTAATTGAAATGTGTGTGTGTTGTCGAAATCTCTTAATAAGTTCAGCGGTGTCTTCGTTAGAACCATCATCAGCGATGACTATTTCGAAGTGTTTATCTGATTGAAAATGAAAGCCCCAAAGTACTTTTTCCAACCAGGCTGTAGAATTATACGTTGTGAATATTACCGAGATGAGTTGGTTACTCGTTAGCATATCAAGAAGAAACTGACTTATTTATGCAATCTATTGTTATTCCTCTCGATGACATTCATGTGAATGTAATTAGACAGTTTTATGTCAATAACTCATCCGCCTTAAGTGAAAAATCAGACTAAGGTCAGCGAATCTTAAGGTACACCCGTTTTAATCATAATATGCTGGTCTCAAAGCCTGTTTATACGCAAAGGCTTGGCACTCGGCACCGAAAGATGCAGTTGGAAAAAAGTTAAGTCCTCTTTTAACCATCTGCATGCTTATTTGATTGATAGTAGAGGTAAATATGAACACGCAACTAAAATACTTAGCCTATGCGGTTGCTGTCACCCTCAGTTCTTCAGCAATTGTGGCTTATGCTGATGAGGATGGCGAGGAAAGTGAACCGTTGAGTGAGGCACAATTGTACTTTGAACTAAATGATACAGACGGAGACTTGGGAATTCATGGAAAAGCAGACGGCGATGCGTGGCGTAAACTTCGTATTGAAGGGCCGAATGATGAGGTTCTGCTAGACATAAAAGTGAAAGGCATGATGCGAAGCCAAGGGCTAACTGAGTTGTTTTTTGAATCGGCTGAGCCTAAGTTTGATGAGTTATCTCCCGATGAGTTCTTCTTAAGGTTTCCGGAAGGAGAATATGAAATTGAGGCCAAGACACTTGATGGCGAAGAGCTTGAAGGAGAAGTAGCGCTTTCTCACGTAATTCCCGCAGCACCAGATGGCATTGAACTTACTTATTCGATGGAATGCCTAGATGAACTAGAGCCTGATGACGAGGGAGAATGTGAAGTGACCAGTGAATTACCGTCAGCTGAATTTGAAATGGATGACGAAGGCGATTTTGAACTAGTTTGTGTAGAGCTTGAGGGAGTACTTGAGCCTGAAGTAACTATTTCATGGGAGGCTGTAACTATGTCTCATTTTGCTAAAGGCACCACAGCTCCTCATGGTCTGCACTTAGGAAAAGACGGTGATATTAGCGTAGTGCATTACGAAGTCGTGATTGAAACAGAAACCGAGGATGAACTTGAAGTAGTTTCCAAAACGTTATTGCCGCCAGATGCAACATCATTTGAATTTCCTGATGAAATCATGGCGTTGAGTGAAGAGTTCAAATTTGAAATTCTCGTACGGGACGAAAATGGCAATCAATCAGCTACAGAGGGGTGTTTTGAATTTGCTGAATGAGGATGAAAATGTACACCGACAAAAAGTGAACTGTCACTAAAACCCTTTGTATTATGTGTGTAAGTGCCCGCCAATATAAGGGGTTGTGATGCACGATAATGTCGGTGTATTTTTTACTAATTATCTAAATCAACTTCCGCGTAGATAAATTGCTTTCGCAGACTAATAGCTGCTTCGTAAACCTTTCCTCGATACTTAAAATCGACTTCATAAACTTTTTTACCTTGATAAATGTCGTAGTCAATTTCAATTATTTTTATACGGTTGAACCCTTGTTTGCGCAAGATCTGTTTAACACGTTGCTCACTGATATCTACAACTTCTGGCAACTGACCTTGTATATCTTGATTGGCCGTGGTTCTAAACAAGAGCCCACAACAGGAAATACAAATTATCACAAGTAAGGATATCGGTAATCTCATGTTAACTTTTTCAATAGCTAGCCTACGTATAGTTTAAATCATAACCGCCTTGCCTTAAGAACTCCTTAATTACGCAAAATTCTTGGCATCTTCAGAAAACCTTCAGATCTTCACTATACTCTGAATTTATTGTTAGCGATGTTTGAATTGTTTGCCATTTTAATAAAATACCAATGTGCAAGGGCGTTTATGAAATTATTGGTAATAGAAGATTCCGAAAGGCTTCGCAATAGCTTGGTACTGGGACTAACTCGTTCGGGCTACTCAGTGACGGGGGCTGGTGACGGAAAAGAAGGATTAAATCTTGCGCTGTTCAATAAATATGATTTGATTATTCTGGATTTGATGCTGCCGTCTATGGATGGAATGGCCATTTTACGCACATTAAGAAGTAAGAAATGCAATACCGCCGTATTAATCTTGTCCGCAAGAGACGAGCTAGCCGACAAATTGAAAGGACTGGAAATTGGCGCTGATGATTACTTGTGTAAACCTTTCGCCTTTGAAGAGCTTCAAGCGAGAGTCAAATCTCTACTTAGACGTGCACATCATATTGAGTTAGCGAATATCGAACTTGGCGCGCTCACGATAGATATTGGTATGCGACAAGCAATAGTTGCCGATGAAGTGATCAATCTAACCCCACACGAGTATACGATCTTAGAGCATCTGGCGGCTAACCGCGGTCGTGTTATTACGTACGAAAATTTAGAAAATTACCTTTACGACAACTATGCAACAGTGACCCGTAATGCAATTGAGGCGCATGTTTCAGCTATGCGTAAAAAGCTTAAGAAAGCAATGGGGGATAGCTTAATTAAAACACGGCGTGGGTTTGGCTACATGATAGACAAAACGTCTTAGCCTACAAATTGAATAGGCTCCGACTACACAAATATTGTGTGATGAAGAGGATGAAATTTGCAACACAACTACCGTATTTGCTACATCATTTTTGTATTAGTTTGCTTTAACGCGACGGCGTTAGGCAACGGCATAAATGTAGATGGTAAATTAGACGAGCCTTTATGGAAAAGTGCCAGGATATTTTCAGAGTTTAAGGAAACAGAGCCTTTTACATTAAAATCGAGTGAAAATCATACTAGTGCGCTAGTGAGCGTCAACGAACAGGGCATCTATATAGGGTTTCGTAATCATCAGAATGTTATTGATGAGCATGGTCAGATTTCATTGCGTGATCAAGAAATAGCAGAAGATTACAACGAAGTTATCATAGATTTTGATGGTACTGGGAATAGAGGGTTTGGTTTTAAAGTCAGTCGATTGAATAGTGTACAAGATGCTATTTGGCTAGATGATCGTCGTCAATCGACGGATTGGGATGGTGAATGGTATCACGCTGTATTTACGTCGTCGGACGGTTGGAATGCCGAAATATTTATTCCGTGGACAAGTGTATCTATGGATAAATCTGATCAAGATTATAGATATATTGGTATTTACTTTTCGCGCTGGATTCAAGAGCGACAAATTAAAGTAGCATCACCAGCAATTGCTACTAGTGACATCCAGTTTTTGAAACGGTTCGTAGAGATTGAAATTAACAATTATGCATATCAATCGTTAGATGTATTTCCTTATTTATCAGTTAACCGTGACCTTGTCGCTGATCAAAGTCTATTCAACCTCGGGTTAGATGTATTTTGGCGTCCTGCGTCAAATCAGCAGTTAAGTCTAACGCTTAATCCTGATTTTGGGCAGGTTGAGTCTGATGAGCTTGTTGTGAATTTTTCAGCAATTGAATCATTCTTCGAAGAGAAACGGCCATTCTTTGTTGAAAATCACGCAATGTTTGATCTGAGAGGGCCGGAAAACCTGATCTTAGTTAATACTCGACGCATTGGTGATGCACCGCGCTCAGAGTCGCGTGTTTCAACAGATATTGATTTTGCTGGTCGATATACCTATTTTGCAGGCGAATTTGAGCTAGGAGCCCTTTTTGCGTCCGAGGCTAACATTAGCAATGAATCTGGTCGCGACTTTTTTTCGGGTCGAATGGGGTACATTCAGGACGACTATAGTGTTGGCATGTTAGTGAATCGAACCTTAGATGACAATATTGACCGGCAAGCGGATGTATACGCGTTAGATTTTAGCGGAGTGTTAGGCGCACATGTACAGTTTTTCGGGCTTGCATTACGTAGTGATATTTCGATGCCTGAAATTGAAGACGAATCACATGCTTATGGTTGGACGATAACTACGGAATACCAGCATTCAGAGAACTGGCTACATCAATTTCAAATCCTCGATTATGACAAAGAAATGCAAATCAATGATTTCGGCTTCGTTGAACGAGTTGATTTAAAAAAACTGACATATCACTCGCTTTATGAATGGCCTTTCGGCGTGCCTAGCATAGGCATAAAGGATATGGCGTATGAGCTGACTAGCCAGTGGCAACAAAACCAGGCGGGTATTTCATTACCTTGGAGTATATACAACACATTCATTATTAATACCCTAGCGAATGAAGAGTGGGAGTTAGAACTAAACTACCAGCAGGAAGGGTTTGATGATTTATTAACTGAAGGCCATCACAAAGTAGAATTACCCGCCATGTCCGAATTTAAACTTAGCTACAAAAGTGATCAGCGATTGCCATTAATTTGGGATATGTCTTTTGCAACGGGTCAATCTGGCTTTTCAGGCAATCGAACTGCCTATGAATTTGAACCGAGCTATCAGTTAAGTGAGGCTACTGCCATTGCAATTGAAGTGACATATGTTGAGCATGACAGTTGGCTCATATCGTTATTTGAAGAAGACGACGAAGATGAGGAGGAAGATGGTGAAGAATCAAAATTCACGCATAGCGTAAACCGAAGCTTTCGGTTGGATGAACATATTGAAAATTTAGTCGGTGAATTTAAACAAAGAGAATTATCTGTCGCACTAAATTTCTCGACGAGAATTGCGCAGCGCCATGAAATCAAAATCCAAGTTGAGAGTGTTGCGGTAAGTGCAAAGGCTAAATATCAATATGTTGCACTGGAAGATGGTGTTTTGTCGATCCAAGATGACAAGCCTGAAAGCTTTTCAGAAAGTGAGTTCTTGGCGCAAATTCGTTACCGATATGAGATTAGCCCATTGTCGAATATTTATGTCGTGTACGGCAGAGGTGGAGAGTTTTCAACAGATGAACAAAACAATTTTTCGTGGTTGATGAAACGAGCGATACGCCGGCCAATAGAGGAAAATCTATTTGTTAAAGTCAGATTTCATTTTTAGTGGGTATTTTGTCGAATGTTGACAGGAAAGCTTAATATGCGCTGTAGATGTCAAATGCCTTGTATCATTTCATTTATTCTTTGCGGCATTCTGCTGTTTTCATGTCGCATTGTATTGGCAGCCAATGAGTCGTTTTCCAGCCTGACAACACAAGATGGTCTATCTGACAACAATATAAATGCGATAGTGCAGGATCACTACGGCTTCTTGTGGATAGCAACAGAAGCTGGCTTAAATAAGTACGATGGAAAATCAATTACCACATATAGCTATGCCAAAAACAATATTGGCTTGGCAGACAACGAAATCGTTGCACTGCTTGTTGATAGTCGTAATCGACTCTGGATTGGTACAGAAAAAGGCGGCATGGTTCGTTACGATATCGATACTCAGCGTTTTCAGGTTTACCGGCAACGAGTTGAAAATGGCCGACTAGTGCTAGATGGAAAACACTTATCGAATGATACTGTCCATGCGCTGGCAACGGACAATTTCGGTAATTTGTATATTGGAACAGAGGGTGGAGGTCTTAACGTGCTTGAGCTTGCTACTGGCAAACTAAGCTACTACTTCGTTGACTCAACTAATGAACAATCTCTATGCCACAATGAAGTCAAAGTAATCTTTCGTGACAAAGATGGTGATATGTGGTTTGGCACAGTGAATGGCTTAAATCGATTTACACCACCAACGGGTAAATTTGTCTGTTATCGACATCTCCCTGAAAGCAATAATTCGCTAACAAATAATGAAGTAGTTGCCATAGCTCAATCTTCCTCGGGGAATTTGTGGGTAGGAACAGAAGGAGGAGGGTTAAATAAATTTGATAAGCATTCAGGTGAGTTTCATGGTTTTCAGCACCATACCAAAGAGCCAAATAGTTTGAGTCACAATGAGGTGCAATCAGTATATGTGACCAAAGACGATGAGGTGTGGGTGGCGACCATAAATGGTTTAAATAAACTTGATCGAGATAGCCAACAATTTACGCACTATTATTTTGCAAAGAATCGCACTAGTAGTTTAAGTTCTAATGTTATTTCCACATTATTTGAAGATCGTTCTGGCGTATTCTGGGTAGGAACTGAAGGCGGCGGACTAAATAAAATGCACCCTGAACCTTTTCCGCGATTGGAGCAATTATACAAAGACGCTATCTGGAATGGTCAAAGTATAAGTGCTGTCTACGTAGATAATCGTGGCAACACATGGGTCGGCACAGAAAATCTAGGACTGATTCAATTCAACAGCGCCAACATGCAGTATACGCAGACTGCGTGTTTCTTAATTCATTGTAAAGGAATAACCGAAGTTACTGCTTTGCAAGGAAGTGAAAACACATTATGGATTGCCACAGACGGCGAAGGGTTAGTCAAATACAACCTATCAAGTAATCAATTCGAATCTGTATCACTGCCAATTGCTGGTGAGCATTCAATTAGTGCGCTACTTGTCGACAAAGACTACTTGTTGATTGGCACAGAAGAAAACCGAGTGTTTAGGCACCACATCGGTAGTGGTCAAAACGACATTTTCTCATTGCAGCCGTTGGAAAGTATAGGGGCAGATTACGGAAATGAGGTAACCACTCTATTTGTAGATTCTCAGAGTCGATTATGGATAGGTACAGAGGAGTTTGGCTTGTTTCAGGTGGATAACTCAGGGAAAACAATTAATTGGTATCAACACCAAGTGGGAAATAATTCGCAAATAACGAACAATTCGATAAACGCAATTATCGAAGATAAAAAGGAAAGAATCTGGGTAGCAACAGACTACGGTTTGAATGTGTTTTCTAAGAATGGCGTATTTATGTCTTCGTACTTCATTGAAGATGGGTTAAACGGCAATATGGTTAACAGCGTACTACAAGATGACTATGGTGATCTCTGGTTTGCAACTAATAGGGGATTGATGCGTTATCAGATAGTAACAGATAAATTTTCACAATATGACGTATCGGACGGACTTGTTAACAAACAATTTATCCAAGGGGCGGCATATCATACTAACGATGGCGTCTTAGTTTTTGGTGGAAATGAAGGGGTGGATTACTTTGAGCCTGATAAAGTGCTCAAAAACCAAATCCCACCTACGGTGGTGCTGACGCAGTTAGCTATCTTCGATCAAGAAGCCAGCCTAATTGATGACGGCTATTTAACCGAGCCAATTTACCTTGCTCAAGAGATAGCGCTTGGCCACAAAGATACTGTCATGTCGTTATCATTTGCTGCGTTAGATTTTCATTTTCCTGAGAAAAATAGCTATGCTTATTTTCTCGAAGGGTTTGACAATGATTGGCGTTATGTTGGTCAACATCATGTAGCGACGTATACCAATTTACCTGCAGGTCAATATCGCTTTCATGTCAAAGGCACAAATAACGATGGTGTTTGGTCTCGAACACCCGCATCAATTTCCATTAAAGTAGCCGCTGCTCCATGGAATACTTGGTGGGCCTATGCTATCTATTTTTGCCTAACGGTGCTAAGCATATATGGGTTAATTGCTTTTAGACTAGCAAGACAAAAAGAAGCCTTTGAGCTGACCAAAGCACGAGAAGAGCAACAACGCATAAAAGACAACTATGAAATGGAACAGCGATTCACATCTAATGTTGCTCATGAGTTGAGAACTCCACTCTCAGAACTCATAAGCATGTCAGAAGTTGCTTTAATGTGGCCTGATGATCAACGCGCGACGCAGAATTTTTACCGGAATACCTTAAATGCAGCTCAACAAATGCAGGATATTGTTAGTAACCTACTCGCTTTGGCGCGCTGTGAACGTGGACTTGTATCTTTAAAATATGAATCGCTTTGCTTATTTGACGAGATAAACGATTGTTGGTTGCGTTTCGAACAAGATGCCAAGTTAAAGGGAATAAGCCTACAACTTTCTGTCGACGAGAAAATTAAAATACGTAGTAGTCAAACAGAGTTGGCGTTGATTCTAAACAATGTAATTTCAAATGCCGTGGAATACTCAGAAAATAGTAAGCCGATATCAATATGCGCCCAATTGCAAGATGATGGTTCAATGAGTCTTACGTGTATTAATTACATGGAAGTACTATTGTCAGCCTCTGACTTAAAAAATATGTTTCAACGTATGTGGCGCAAAGATGCATCTAGGTCTTCTGAAAAACACACAGGTTTAGGGATGGCATTAATCAAAGCCTATGCTGACACACTGAATTATGGTGTTGGCGTACAGGTGGTGGAGAAGGAAAAATTTGTTATTACTATCAAGCATATTCCACTGGCTAATTCTCACTAAGTTTTAAGTCCTACTTGATTTTAATTTATTGAACACCACTTATGAGTCAATGCGGCGATTAGTTTTTATTCTTCTTTGTGCTTGTTTCTTGGTCTGATTCAGCAGTGTTCAGACTAATAATTAATAATTGTACAAATAAAGTACCACTTTTACTTTAGTGGTGTTATAATCTCGCGCCCGCTCATTTTGGGATGGGTTTTAAAGGCAGTGACGGGTCAAATTTCTGGCCTTGAATTTATTAACAGCGGAGCACATAAAAATGATCCAAATGCAAACACAGCTAGACGTTGCTGATAACAGTGGCGCTCGACGCGTGCAATGTATTAAGGTCCTTGGTGGCTCGCACCGTCGCTATGCACGCATAGGTGACATCATCAAAGTTGCTGTGAAGGAAGCTATTCCTCGCGGTAAAGTTAAAAAAGGTGATGTACTGAACGCGGTAGTGGTGCGCACTAAAAAGGGCGTTCGTCGCCAGGATGGTTCTGCCATTCGCTTTGACGGCAACGCGGCAGTAATGTTAAACACTAACTTACAGCCAATTGGTACTCGTATTTTCGGGCCAGTGACACGTGAACTACGTACTGAAAAGTTCATGAAAATCGTGTCATTAGCACCAGAAGTACTATAAGGAGTCACGATAATGGCATCTAAGATTCGTCGTGATGATGAAGTAATCGTACTTGCAGGCAAAGACAAGGGCAAGACTGGTAAAGTCACAAAAGTTCTAGTTGAAGAAGGCAAAGTATTTGTAGAAGGTGTAAACCTTGTTAAGAAGCATCAGAAGCCTGTACCTCAGTTACAGCAAGCTGGTGGAATCATTGACAAAGAAGCACCAATTCACGTATCAAACGTAGCGATCCTTAACCCAACTACGGGTAAAGCAGATCGTGTTGGTTTTAGAGTTGAAGACGGCAAAAAAGTTCGTTTCTTCAAGTCTAATAACGAATTAGTTTAATAATTGGAGTAAACGATGGCGAAACTGCATGATTTTTACAAAGATACAGTTGTTGCAGAGCTTCAAAAGAAGTTCGAATACAAAAGTGTCATGCAAGTCCCTCGGATTGAAAAGATCACCCTAAATATGGGTGTTGGTGAAGCTATTGCTGATAAAAAAGTATTAGAAAACGCCACGAATGATCTTACTGCAATCTCTGGTCAAAAGCCTTTAATCACGAAAGCACGCAAATCAGTTGCGGGCTTCAAAATTCGTGAAGGCTACCCTATTGGTGCAAAAGTAACTCTACGCGGCGAGCGTATGTGGGAATTTTTAGAGCGTTTAATCTCTATCTCTGTTCCACGTATTCGCGATTTCCGTGGCTTGAACCCTAAGTCGTTCGATGGTCGTGGTAATTACAGCATGGGCGTGAAAGAGCAAATCATCTTCCCAGAAATCGATTATGATAAAATCGATAAGATCCGTGGTATGGATATTACTATCACTACAACGGCTCAGTCTAATGAAGAAGGTCATGCTTTGCTTACTGCCTTTAACTTTCCGTTCAAGAAATAAGGTGTAGAGTTATGGCTAAAGCATCAATGAAAGCTCGTGAAGCTAAACGCACTAAACTAGTAGCACAATATGCTGAAAAGCGTCGTGCACTTAAAGAAATCATCTCAAGCGTAAATTCTTCTGAAGAAGAGCGTTGGGATGCAGTATTAAAACTTCAAACTTTACCTCGTGATTCGAGTTCTTCACGTCAACGTAACCGTTGTAACGTGACTGGTCGTCCACATGGTTACTTACGTAAGTTCGGCCTAAGCCGTATCAAATTGCGTGAGACTATGATGCGCGGTGAAGTTCCAGGTCTTAAGAAAGCTAGTTGGTAATTCACGGGAGTAAATGGTTATGATGACTGATCCTATCGCGGACATGTTTACACGCATCCGCAACGGTCAATCTGCAGCGAAAACTGCAGTAACAATGCCATCTTCTAAGCTAAAAGTAGCAATTGCTAACTTGCTTAAAGAAGAAGGTTATATTTCAGATTTCGCAGTTTCAGGTGACGTAAAACCTGAGCTATCTGTAGAATTGAAGTATTTTGAAGGTAAAGAAGTAATCGAAACAATCAAACGTGTTTCACGTCCAGGTCTACGTGTATACAAAGGTAGCAACGAGCTTCCTAAAGTATTAGCGGGCATGGGTATTGCTATCGTTTCTACTTCTAAAGGTTTGATGACTGATCGCGCCGCTCGCTCTGCGGGTCTTGGTGGCGAAATCATCGGTTTCGTAGCGTAAGGAGCAAATTATGTCTCGTGTTGCAAAAGCACCTGTCGAAGTTCCTGCTGGCGTTACCGTAACGTTATCAGGTCAAGACATTACTGTTAAAGGTCCAGTAGGCGAACTTTCTCACACTGTAAACAGCTTAGTTAACGTTTCTCAAGAAGAAAACGCTATCACTACGACTGTTGCTACAGAGAGCAAAGAAGCTTGGGCACAAGCCGGTACTGCACGTGCGTTAATCAATAATATGGTTACGGGTGTAAGTAAAGGCTATGAAAAGAAATTGATTCTTAACGGTGTTGGTTACCGTGCAAAAGCTGCTGGTCAAAGCTTAAACTTATCTTTAGGTTTTTCTCACCCAGTAGACCACGCTATTCCAGCTGGCATTACTGTTGAAACTCCAAGCCAAACTGAAGTTGTACTGAAAGGTGCTGACAAGCAGTTGGTTGGTCAAGTGGCTGCAAACATTCGTGCATACCGTAAGCCTGAGCCTTATAAAGGTAAAGGTATTCGTTATTCTGACGAACATGTACGCCGTAAAGAAGCTAAGAAGAAGTAGGGTAATACGATGGATAAGAAAACATCTCGTTTACGCCGTGCAAAGCGTGCACGTGCTAAAATCAGCGAGTTGGGTGCGAATCGTTTAGTCGTACACCGTACTCCTCGCCATATTTACGCTCAATTGATCGCTCCTACAGGTTCTGAAGTAATCGCTGCGGCGTCTACTTTAGACAAAGAAGTAAAAGCTCAAGTTGAGAAAACAGGTAACATAGCTGCAGCAGAAGCTGTAGGTAAAGCAATCGCAGAACGCGCTAAAGCAAAAGGCATTGAGTCAGTTGCATTTGACCGTTCAGGTTTCCGTTACCATGGTCGCGTAAAAGCGTTAGCAGAAGCAGCTCGTGAAGCTGGTCTTCAGTTCTAGGAGTTGATGATGGCTAATGTAGAAAACACACAACAAACTGATATGGCTGAAAAGCTAATCGCTGTTAACCGTGTATCAAAAGTGGTTAAAGGTGGTCGCATATTCAGTTTCACAGCACTAACTGTAGTTGGTGATGGTAATGGCCGCGTTGGTTTTGGTTACGGTAAGGCACGTGAAGTTCCTGCTGCTATCCAAAAAGCAATGGAAAAGGCACGCCGTAACTTAGTAACTGTTGACTTGAAGGGTACTACTCTTCAACACCCAATCAAGGGTCGTCATTCAGGTTCTAAAGTTTACATGCAACCTGCTTCTGAAGGTACAGGTATCATCGCCGGTGGTGCGATGCGTGCAGTACTAGAAGTTGCTGGTGTACAGAACGTATTGTCAAAAGCATACGGTTCTACTAACCCAATCAACGTTGTACGTGCAACTGTATCAGCACTAGCGAACATGAAGTCGCCAGAAGCTGTTGCAGCGAAACGTGGTAAAAGCGTTGCTGACATCTTGGGGTAATTGAGCATGGCTAAAACAGTTAAAGTAACTCAAACTAAAAGCTCTATCGGTCGTTTACCGAAGCACAGAGCTACATTGAAAGGTCTTGGTTTACGTCGTATTCGTCACACAGTTGAGTTAGAAGATACTCCTTCTGTACGCGGTATGATTAATCAGGTATCTTACATGGTTAAGGTGGAGGATTAATAATGCATTTAAATACTTTATCTCCTGCACCAGGCGCTAAGAAAGCCAAGAAACGCGTAGGTCGTGGTATTGGTTCTGGCTTAGGTAAAACTGGTGGTCGTGGTCACAAAGGTCAGAAGTCTCGTTCTGGTGGTGGTGTACGTCCAGGTTTTGAAGGCGGTCAAATGCCATTGAAACAACGTTTACCTAAATTTGGTTTCACGTCACGTAAATCTTTAGTTCACGCTGAAGTACGTTTACATGAACTAAATAGCATCAAAGGTGATGTTGTCGATATTCACGCGCTTAAAGACGCTAACCTAGTTACACGTAACATTGAGACAGCTAAAATCATGTTGTCTGGCGAAATTACTCGTCCAATCACTGTTCGTGGCTTAGGTGTTACTAAAGGTGCACGTGCAGCAATTGAAGCTGCTGGTGGCAAGATCGAGGAATAATACAGGTTATGGCTACACCAGGAATGGATAACAAGGCTCAAGGCGGTTTGTCTGAGTTAAAACAAAGATTGTGGTTCGTATTCGGCGCACTTATTGTGTTTCGTTTAGGTTCATTTGTGCCAATCCCTGGTATTGACGCCGCTGTATTAGCTCAGTTGTTTGAACAACAAAAGGGCACCATCGTAGAAATGTTTAACATGTTCTCTGGTGGTGCACTTGAGCGTGCCTCTGTATTGGCGTTAGGTATTATGCCGTACATTTCAGCTTCAATTATTATGCAATTGCTAACAGTTGTTCATCCAACTATGGCAGAGCTTAAGAAAGAAGGCGAAGCTGGACGTCGTAAGATCTCTCAATACACTCGCTACGGTACTTTAGTGCTAGCAACAGTACAATCTATCGCGATTTCCAAAAGCCTTCCAGGTATGATGCCTGGTTTGGTTATGAATGCCGGATTCGGCTTCTACTTTACTGCGGTTGTGAGTTTGGTCACTGGAACTATGTTCTTAATGTGGTTAGGTGAGCAAATTACCGAACGCGGTATTGGTAATGGTATCTCAATCTTGATATTTGCTGGTATTGTTGCTGGTATGCCATCTGCTGTTGGTACAACGGCAGAAATGGCGCGTCAAGGTGAATTGCACTTATTAGTATTATTGCTAATTGCAGTAATTGTATTTGCTGTGACTTTCTTTGTGGTATTTGTTGAACGTGGTCAACGTCGTATCGTTGTTAACTACGCGAAACGTCAGCAAGGACGTAAGGTCTTCGCTGCACAAAGCACGCATTTACCATTAAAAGTTAATATGGCTGGTGTTATCCCACCAATCTTTGCATCAAGTATTCTATTGTTCCCTGGCTCAATTGCGAGCTGGTTCGGACAAGGTGACGGTATGGTTGCTGACGTATTGCAAGAATTATCAATTGCAATTTCGCCAGGTCAGCCGTTATACGTTATGCTATTAGCTGCGGCGATAATATTTTTCTGTTTCTTTTACACGGCGTTAGTTTTTAACCCGCGTGAAACTGCAGATAACCTGAAAAAATCTGGAGCGTTTATCCCTGGCATTCGTCCGGGAGAGCAAACGTCTAAATATATCGATAAAGTAATGACGCGTTTGACTTTAGCAGGTGCGTTGTATATTACTTTTATTTGTTTGGTTCCAGAGTTCATGATGATCGCATGGGATGTGCAGTTCTACTTCGGTGGAACATCGCTACTGATCATTGTTGTTGTAATCATGGATTTTATGGCACAAGTACAAACGCATTTGATGTCTCATCAATATGACAATGTACTTAAGAAAGCAAACCTTAAAGGCTACGGCCGATAAGTTGCTTACGTTAGTAAACGGAGTAGTAAGATGAAAGTTCGTGCATCCGTAAAAAAGATTTGCCGTAACTGTAAAGTTGTTAAGCGCGCAGGTGTTGTTCGAGTAATTTGTAAGAGCGACCCTAAGCACAAGCAACGCCAAGGTTAATCTTGGAAAGTGTCATTATGAATAAATAATGACACTTTAATTTGCAAAAAAGAGGCGGGTTGAGTATCCTAACGGGCTTTTCAACCTGTGGTTTTTTAATTTTAATATAGGAGATGTGTTAGTGGCCCGTATCGCTGGCATTAACATCCCTGATCGTAAGCATGCAGTAATTGCCCTTACTGCGATTTACGGTATCGGTGCAACTCGTGCAAAAGCTATTTGTGCGGCAACTGGTATCGCAGAATCTACGAAGATCAGTGAATTAGACGAAGCTCAAATCGATTTGCTTCGTGCAGAAGTGGATAAGTACACTGTTGAAGGTGACTTACGCCGTGAAGTTTCAATGAACATCAAGCGTCTGATGGACCTTGGCTGTTTCCGTGGTATTCGCCATCGTCGCAGTCTTCCTCTACGTGGTCAACGCACTAAAACAAATGCGCGTACCCGTAAAGGTCCTCGTAAGCCGATTAAGAAGTAACGAGGTAATTAGACATGGCTAAAACTCCGGTTCGTTCACGTAAACGCGTGAAAAAGCAAGTTGCAGATGGTATGGCTCATATCCATGCATCTTTCAACAATACAATCGTAACTCTTACAGACCGTCAAGGTAATGCATTATCTTGGGCAACTGCTGGTGGTTCAGGTTTCCGTGGTTCACGTAAATCTACACCTTTTGCTGCTCAGGTTGCTGCTGACCGCGCTGGTAAAGCTGCTCAAGAGTTTGGTTTGAAGAATATTGAAGTGTTCGTTAAAGGTCCAGGTCCAGGTCGTGAATCTGCTATCCGTGCCTTAAATGCTGCTGGTTTTAAAATCACCAACATTACTGACGTAACACCGATTCCTCATAATGGTTGTCGTCCGCCTAAAAAGCGTCGCGTTTAATTGGCACTTTTAGGATTGTTGGAGAAGAAACATGGCAAGATATTTAGGTCCTAAGCTAAAGCTTAGCCGCCGCGAAGGAACAGACCTGTTCCTTAAAAGTGGTGTGAGAGCAATTGACACTAAATGTAAGATCGAAACTATCCCAGGTCAGCACGGCGCACGTCGTGGTCGTTTATCTGACTATGGTGTTCAGCTTCGTGAGAAACAAAAAGTACGTCGTATTTACGGTGTATTAGAAAAGCAATTCCGTAACTACTACAAAGAAGCGGCTCGTATCAAAGGCAACACAGGTGAAAACTTGTTACAGCTTTTAGAAAAGCGTCTTGATAACGTAGTTTACCGTATGGGTTTTGCTAGCACTCGTGCAGAAGCTCGTCAGCTAGTAAGCCACAAAGCTATCGTAGTGAACGGAAAAGTTGTAAACATTCCATCTTTCACTGTTAAAGCTGAAGATGTGGTTGCTGTTCGTGAAAAGTCTAAATCGCAAGCACGTATTGTTGCTGCTTTAGAGTTAGCTGAACAACGCGAAAAACCAGTCTGGGTTGAAGTAGATAATAAGAAAATGGAAGGCGTATTTAAGCGTATTCCAGATCGTACAGATTTATCTGCCGAAATTAATGAACAGTTGATTGTTGAACTTTACTCTAAGTAGTAAAGTTGCATTTTAAGAGAGGACATAATGCAGGGTTCCGTAACCGAATTCCTAAGACCACGATTGGTTGATATTGATACTGTTAGCCCAACACGTTCTAAAGTTACTTTAGAACCATTGGAGCGTGGTTTTGGTCACACTTTAGGTAATGCCTTACGCCGTATTTTATTATCTTCTATGCCGGGTTGTGCCGTAACAGAAGTTGAGATTGATGGTGTATTACATGAGTACAGTAGTAAAGAAGGTGTTCAAGAGGACATTATCGAAATACTGTTAAACCTTAAAGGACTTGCTATTGGTTTAGAAGGCAAAAATGAAGCAGTTCTTACCTTAACTAAGTCAGGTGAAGGCCCTGTTACGGCAGCTGATATTCAACATGATGGTGACGTTACTGTTGCTAATCCAGATCATGTTATCTGTCACTTAACTGGTGACGGTTCTATCAGCATGCGCATTAAAGTTGAAATGGGTCGCGGTTACGTACCTGCTTCAGCTCGTCGCGAAGCCGAAGAAGAAGATCGTGCAATTGGTCGTCTATTAGTAGATGCGTCTTTTAGTCCGGTAGTAAGAATTGCTTATGATGTTGATTCTGCTCGTGTAGAACAACGTACAGACTTAGACAAATTAGTACTAGATATGGAAACTAACGGTACGTTAGATCCAGAAGAAGCAATCCGTCGCGCTTCAACGATTTTAGCTGAACAGCTAGATGCGTTTGTAGAATTACGTGATGTGACTGAAATTGAGCCGAAAGAAGAGAAGCCTCTATTCGACCCAATTTTACTTCGTCCAGTTGATGATCTTGAACTAACTGTTCGTTCAGCGAACTGCTTAAAAGCAGAAGCGATTCAATACATTGGTGATTTAGTACAGCGTGCTGAAGTAGAACTTCTTAAAACACCTAATTTAGGTAAGAAGTCACTTACTGAAATTAAAGACGTGTTAGCGTCTCGTGGTTTGTCTTTAGGTATGCGCCTAGAGAACTGGCCACCAGAAAGCATTGCTGATAACGACTAAGTCGGTCATCATTTTTTAATAGTTGAGATAAGGATTAACTTATGCGTCATCGTAAAAGCGGTCGCCAGTTAAACCGTAATAGCAGTCATCGCCAGGCGATGTTCCGCAATATGGCAAGCTCTTTAGTAAAGCACGGTGTTATTAAAACTACTGTTGCTAAAGCTAAAGAACTACGTCGCGTTGTTGAGCCACTAATCACTTTGGCCAAAACCGACAGTGTAGCAAACCGTCGTTTAGCGTTTGCTCGTACACGTGATCAAGAAGTAGTTGGTATTTTATTTAACGAACTTGGTGAGCGTTACCAAGAACGTCCAGGTGGGTATACTCGCATTTTAAAATGCGGTTACCGTACTGGTGATAAAGCACCAATGGCATATGTTGAGCTTGTAGATCGCCCTGCAGTCGAAGAAACTGCTGAAGTGGTTGAAGAAGCAAGCGCAGAAGCATAAGCTAAAACGCTTTAAATAAAAAACGGAGCTTAGGCTCCGTTTTTTTATGCCTGAAAAGCGTAGAGAGTTATCGATTGTAAGTAACCTTTTCGAACTCGGTTGAGCTTATTCCCTGCACTCTACAGTGTTAATAATTTAGATATTCTAGCCATACTCACTAGTGCAATGAGGACTGCTGCTAAAGGGTCACTCTTGACCTCACATTGAATTCACCGTATAAAAACTAGGTCTTTACACATGAGAACACTTTAATGTCTTCACGAAACCCTATCATTGCGGTAACAGGCTCTTCTGGTGCTGGAACTTCAACGACTACTGAATCGTTTGAACATATGTTTCGAACGTTGAATATTAAGGCGGCAAACGTTGAAGGTGATAGTTTTCATCGATATTCACGTCAAGAAATGGAGCTTGAAAAGCGCAAAGCGAAAGAAGGTGGTCGTAACATTAGTTACTTTGGTGACCGAGCAAATGATTTTGATGCCCTAGAAAAGTTGTTTCGTGACTATTCAGAAACAGGTCGAGGCAAAATGCGCCGTTATTTGCATACTTTCGATGAAGCTGTACCTTACAATCAAATGCCCGGTACATTCACGCCTTGGGAAGACTTAGGTGAAGGAACCGACCTATTGTTTTACGAAGGGTTACACGGTGGTGTCAAAACTGAAAATAATGACGTAGCACAATATGTAGATTTGTTAATTGGAATGGTGCCAATAGTAAACCTTGAGTGGATACAAAAGATTATCCGAGACACAAACAAGCGAGGACATAGTCGTGAAGCGGTAACAGCAAGTATTGTACGAAGCATGGAAGATTACATTTCATTTATTACACCGCAATTCTCTCGTACCCATATAAACTTTCAACGGGTTCCCACCGTAGATACTTCTAATCCTTTTAGCGCTAAAGCCATACCAACATTAGACGAAAGTTTTGTGGTTATCCGCTGTCGAGACAATGTGCATGTCGATTTTCCCTATTATTTGAGCATGATAGATGGTGCCTTTATGTCTAGGGTTAATACCTTGGTGGTACCAGGAGGAAAGATGGGACTGGCAATGGAGCTCATACTGACACCTATGATTAAAGAGCTTATGTACAAGAAGCAAGAAGCAAATAAGCAGTTAGATTGGATGAGCGATTTATAAGTGAATTCTGTTTACGGTCTATTATTGCTTATTGTTTCGACTCTTTATTCATGCATAGCATTATCGAAAGAAGTATTAGTCACTAATATCGAAAAGTTAAGTGATGGAGGTTGGACCGTAGAATATGTAAGCCAGTCACCAATTCGTAGCATTTCTTTTGTATCAGCTCCTGATAATTCACGACAAGATCGTTGGTCGCTTCTAACTGACGGATTTGTTCTAAGGCACCTGAATAAAAATGATATAGTAACGCGTTTGGATGGACAAAAATTCAAACGGGTCAAATTCACGCTTACTCCAACCTACGTTCATTTACCAAAATCGTACGCGCCTTTTTCTCCATTCTCTGACGGAGGTATGCTGTTTCACAGTGGACGATTCTTCGCATGTGTCGATTTATGCTCGCCTGTGGAGAACGTTTGGTATATATCGTTAACTGTGCCCGAAAAAGACAGCATAATTATTGATGGAGAAATTAAGAAGCAGCGCGCAATTTGGTGGGATCACAACGGTGGTCGAAAAGTATATGTAGGGAGAGCATCAGGCATCGAAGAAGAAGGCTTTATTAGTATCATAGATGATGCTATATCGCAGTCTCAGGGAGCGATTATCGAGCGTTTTTTACCAAACATGATGAAATGGTTAGAAAAGCATTATGGGCGGCTCGAACGAAAGCCTATGCTATTTGCTTCGTATAGCCACGCAATTGACGGTTCGTACGGACAACAAGGGGGAACATTGCCTGATCAAGTCTTCATGCATTGGTACGGCAAGTTGCCAAACTTTGAACAAGATTCAGAGCAGCTGATTTGGTTTTTTGCCCATGAGGCCGTTCACATGTACCAGCGCATGAATGGCCGAGCAATATCTCCTGTAGATAATTGGATACATGAAGGTCATGCAGAATACATAGCTAAGCTCATGGTAAAACAGCTACATCCACAGTATCTGCCATATGTAGACAAGCTGAGTGCTAAGGCGAGCCAAGACTGTCTCGAAAAAGTAGAGCAAACTACCTTGAGTGCGCTAATTGAGAATAATCAGCACGATGTTCTTTATCAATGTGGACTTTATATTTTCGATACAATTGAGCAGGCAAATAGGTCAGCAAGTAATGTTCACCAGTTATGGAACCAGTTCATGCGCCAGATAAAGCCAGGACAAGAGGTGTCGGGCGCCTCTTTTATTGAGCTGGCAGGAAAAGAATACGCATTACCTGAACCGAAATTGAAGCAACTGATGTTATTAGTGCAATAACATCAGTTGAAGCGTGGAAGCTGAATTAGAGCGCTCTTGATTTCGAAATCGTGTGTGATATTAACTGATTTGTTCAGCATTTGTGCGACTGAACAATACTTATCTGCCGACAGGTTTATTGCTCTCTCGACGTGCTTTTCACTTACTTCATTTCCTACAACGACGAAATGCAAGTGAATATCTGAAAATACTTTAGGAACTGTTTCAACACGCGTTGAAGATATTTCAACGATACAATCTCGAACATCTTGTTTGGCTTTTTGTAAAATGCTTACGACATCTACACTAGAGCATCCGCCTAAGGAAATTAATACATTTTCTAATGGACTTGGTGCATTTTCACCTGCATTTGCGTCTAACACAATGGTATGGCCGCTTTCTGATATACCAATAAATTTTTCTTCACCAATCCATTTTACTTGTGCTTTCATACTTTACCTTTAGTTGTTAATAAATTATTTGTCTGGCTGGATTAATTTTGGATTAATGTTGCGTGGATCTCAGTATCAAACAGATTCTTTATTAAGGTCGCAAATTCTTTGATAAATTTACGCTGCTCGTTACTGGCGGTGTTATTAATTACACCTGATAGAATCTCCTCTAAGTCATACACAATTGCATCAACTTCTCTAATGATGGTATTTCGTTGATTGAACGTAAGAGAATCATTTTGGCTGCACACCATAATAATTTGTTCGCTGAGTTCTTGTTCAATCAGTTCCATAATTGTTTCAGAAGATTGTGTCTGAGCAGAAACATGTTCAAAAATGTGCAGGTGTTCAGTGAGGTACTCTATGATATGAACATAGCCTTCTGTATCGGTTACCATAAGTTAACTATCTCATGTAGTTGAAGTTATACCACGCAAATCAATCATTGCTTTTATGAAGTCTACTATAGCTTTTTTGTTTTGCTTATTCTATGACGAATATTAATTATTCGGTATTGACCCGTATCTACGTCGCACCTCGTAAATGTTACAAATCCACACTTTGTAAATATTTCAAAATGTTTCCAATTGTTTGAGGTGGTCGCTTCTTGCTAGAGTGTTTTTTGATCATTTACAAAGTTGTTACATAACAAAGATGCACTGTAAATATTTCTGTGCACTTGTTAACGAAGTTCTGGCTAATGTATACAATTTCTAACTCTTTGATATTTAGGTGTATTATTGTTTTGCGAAATATTTCGTATATTGTGAATGAATGCAGAATCTATCATTTTTTGAATTTTAATCAGAAGGTTGAATATTTTTTAGATAGTAGGCAGAATCAAACATACCTGTTACTAAATGTAACAAGGTGTATAAATAATATTATAAAAAATAACAATAATGCCTATTAGTTCAGAGAGAAATAAATATGAAGAATATCTATTCGGGCGCGTTTAAACGTTCTGTGGCTGCGGCAGCAGTAGCCCTTTCACTAGGCACTGCGATGCCAGCAATAGCTGGTAATAACGATGGTAGCTTAGCAGGTAAAGTACTAGACGCTACAAACCAGCAAATCATCACAGGCGCTTCTGTAAAAATTAAAAATAACAAAACCGGTTACACTAAAACACTAACTACAGATGAATCTGGAAGTTTCCGCTTAGGGGGTCTTCCTGTAGGTGTTTATAGTGTAATTGCAAATGTTGATGGGTATGGCGAAGTTAGCTTGGGCACAGTTAATGTGACAATCGGTTCTTCAACTGTAAACATCAATATGGTACCTGACAACAATACTGAGGTTATCGAAGTTCGTGGTGCTGCAATTGCATCAGTTGACGTAACATCGTCTGAGTCAGCTCTAAATATCAGTGCGGTAGAGCTAGATCGCATTCCAGTGCCTCGCAGTGTAACTTCAGTTGCACTACTAGCGCCTGGAACTACACGTGGTGATAGCCGTTTTGGTGATTCTGCATCATTTGGTGGTTCATCTGTTGCTGAAAATACAATGTACATCAACGGTTTGAACGTAACAAACTTCCGTAACGGTTTAGGGTTCTCAAACGTTCCATACGAATTCTATGACCAATTCCAAGTAAAAACTGGTGGTTATTCAGCGGAATTTGGCCGTTCTACAGGTGGTGTTATTAATGCTGTAACTAGGTCAGGTTCAAACGAAACAGAATTTGGTGCAAGTGTTTACTGGCAACCTGAAGGTTTGCGTGAAACAAGCCCTTCTGTGCGTGATCATAACGGTAACTGGTTTACATACCGAGACAGAGATGAACGCAGCAGCATGCAAGCTAACATCTGGGCGTCAGGTGCGTTGATCGAAGATACATTATTCTACTATGCGATTTATAATCCGAAAGATATTGAGTCAGAATTCGATCGTACGAAATCTGATGGCGACCTAACAGTAGATTCGCAAGATGACGCATTCTGGGGTGCGAAAATTGATTGGAATATTAGTGAAGATCACCGTCTTGAATTCCTAATGTTCTCTGACTCAAACGACACTATCACAGATACTTATACGGGTGATGGCGACGGTGAGTACACATATGCGTCACAAGCATTCGAAAGTGAAGGTGGTGACAACTGGTCGATTAAATATACGGGTTATTTGACTGACGACCTTTCAATGCAAGTACTTTATGGTGAAAACAAGTACGATATTAAAGGTGGTTCATCTACAAGTGAAGAGTGTGAGTTAGTAGGTGATTATCGTTTATTCTACGGCCAAGCAACTGATATTCCAATTAATGGCTTATGGGTTGGTTGTTCAACTACAAATGACTATTTCATCGAAGAAGGTGAAGATACACGTGAAGCGTTCCGTATCGACTTTGAATGGCAAGTGCATGATGATCACGTACTTCGCTTTGGTATGGATACAGAAACAAACACCTCATTCAGTAATCAAAGATACTCAGGCCCTAATGGTGCATACTGGTTAGTATTCCCAGCACCAGCAGGTACACCAGTAAACGGTGTCGTTATGACTGAAGACACTGACTATATCCGTAATCGTGTTCGTACTGTTGGTGGTAACTTTGAAACTGAAGCGGGTGCTATCTACATTGAAGATACGTGGACAGTTACTGACAACATTACAGCAACTATCGGTTTACGTAACGAAACGTTCGATAACAAGAATGGCGAAGGTGATACGTTTGCTAAGATTGACGACATGATTGCACCACGATTAGGCATTTCATGGGATATCAATGGTGACGGTGAGTCTAAGGTATTCTTCAATGCTGGTCGTTATTTCTTACCTGTAGCTAACAACACTAACGTACGTTTAGCAGGTAACGAGAGCGACATTCGTCAATACTACGTATTAGAAGGCTGGCAGGAACGTGATTTCAATGGCCGTACTATCTATGACTATATCTTAGGTGATAAGATTGGTGGTGATGACGTTATTTCTGACGGCTCTGTACCAGATACACGTGCTATTGTTGACCGTGATTTAGAGCCAATGTATCAAGACGAGTTCATCATTGGATATCAAGCAATGATTAATGAGAGCTGGTCATGGGGCTTAAAAGCAACTACACGTGAAATGAATGGTGCGATTGACGATATGATCATTGACCATGCATACGATTGTGGTGCTGATTATCATCCACACCAATATGTACTAGGTAACCCTGGTAAAGATATGGAAGTATTTGGTGATTCTGATTGTGATGGTACACCAGACGCTTGGATGACTTTCTCTAAAGAAGACTTAGTCTACGATGAAGCAGTTCGTAAGTACCACGCAATTGATTTGAACTTTAACCGTGCATGGGACGGTGTATGGAGCCTAGATGCAACGTATACTTGGTCACATAGCTATGGTAATGCGGAAGGTCTAGTTAAGTCTGATAATGGTCAAACTGATGCTGGTTTAACTACTGACTGGGATTTCCCTGAGTTAATGGACGGTGCTTACGGTAACTTACCTAACGATCGTCGCCACATGTTCAAGATTTACGGTACTTATGCAATTACTGAAAATCTAACTGCTGGTTTCAACTTTAACCTTGAGTCTGGTCGTCCTCAAAATGGCTTCGGTCATTCACACCCTAACGTAGGTGAGCTAGACTACGGTAAAGGTTACTATGTTGCGACAGATAGCGGTGAGAAAGACGCTAACGGTGCTATCATCTATGATTACGCTAAGATTCCACGTGGTGGCATGGGTCGTTTACCTTGGCAGTCACGTTTAGACTTGAACTTACGTTACGAAACAGACATGTTTGGTGGCGAAGCAATGTTCAAGCTTGATGTGTTCAACATTTTAAACGCAGATTCATACACGCGTGTTGACGAAGACTTAACAGAAGAGTTTGCGGTAACAAATACTCGTTCATACGGTCGCCCGTTAGCATACCAAACCCCACGTTATGTACAGTTGAGTGCTCGTTTCACATTCTAAGTGAATTGAAATCTTAATAGACAAAGCCCTGATTTATTCAGGGCTTTTTATTATATGCATCCAAAAACAAAGAAATAATCAACCTATTTTAGTTTTATGCACATAATAGCCAGCTACCTATCTTTTTATCAGAATGTTAAAAGCACACCCCTTATCTAACAGCTATAACCATTCCTAATATTTATATTAATTTCCATTATATCAATCGCTTGTGATGATGGCGTAACTTTGATAAATAGAGGAGTCCTTGAACTGTTTACATAGTGTAAAGAGTAAAGCCATAATATATTATGAGTGAGTCAAAGGGTGTAGGAATGTAAAACTTTGATCGCTTGAAATACGTTTCCAACTACCAACTCTATATATTTAACTTTTTGATTTTTTATAATTTGTCGAAAAATTTGGCTCCTCAAATGCCATGTAAACATACATCTTTACTTACATTTGGCAGCAATTACTAAACAACTTAAACCAGCCTGACTGCTACGATTAAACTGAAGTCAATTAACGTAGTTTCATAAAAAGTGAGGTACTAAGTATGAAAATTAAATTGTTAACCGTTGCGTTTTTATCTGGCTTGTTAGTGTCATCTGCTAATGCTACTGAACAATTCAAAGCAGCAGATCAGTCGGTAACATCAGACATATGTGTGACAGCATTGAGCGGTAATCGTGCCGAACTTTATAGTAAAATCAGAGGCCTAGGTTATAGCCGTGCGTTTGTCACAAAACATATTACTTGTAACGACACACCTTTATTAAGTTTTGTTGAACAACATGGGAAAAATTCTGAGGCAATTCTTGACATGATGCAACCTCGTGAATTTGAAACATCTATTAGTGATATCGCAATGTATCACAAGACACGATAATGGGTATGGTGGGTTAAAAAGGCGGTTAGAATAGCAATCACTCTAACCGCACTTCATCTTGCTAAGCCGCAGCGTTTGTGCTTTCAAAGATCTTATCAGCAGAAGCTGCAACAAAACCTGTATAAAGTTCACCATTGGCTAGTGGATAGCGTTTAGCGAATTCATAGAAACATGAAGGGATTTCTAGCGCTTTGTCGCTAAATTGAACCGTAACTTTGTCAGCAATCGTTGAAGATTGTGCAAGCTTCACCGATTCACCGCCTTTAATTTCGCCGCCTGAAGAATTCAATGTGAATCCGCTGTCTTTTAGTGAAGCGTTCACTGATTCTACGTCGTTAAAGTTTGTTAAATGGTTTACGCTCACTGTGAAGTGATTTGCACGATAACCCCATGCGGCTAACCACGCTGCGTATTCACTTTCAGCTAGTAAAGATTTGTACTCTTCTGAGGTAATGTTCCATGACTTACCTGAATATAAGAATTCTTGCTTAGCCACAAGCTCAGAGTCAATTGAATCAACAATCTTGTTGATAATTGCCTGCGCTTGCGTAGAGAACTCTTCAGTTAGCAACTGGCTGATGAATACTTTTGGCATTGTGCTGTCTGCGTGCTCATAGTGCTTCGCATATAGCTTTTTAGCTTCAAAATGATATTCACCGCACTCTTTATAGCCTAACGCGATCAAGTGTGCTGCTAGCTTCTCAATATTCACTTTGTCGTGATTGAACGTGCGATAAGCGACATGGTCATTGATCAGGTCATTACCTGAACCTAATAACTGATGGATCTTTTCCGCAGAAGGTGTAACTTCTAGGTAGTTTTTCCAAATATTATTAAATAAATCGATTACTTGTGCTGTCATCGTTTACTCCTAATGCATAATAAAAACATGAAATACTAAAGTTAAACAATGGCTAGAATTGTAGGCGGTGTTTGTTAAATTTTACGCAGGTCGAATTGCTAACCACTGTGAACGGGTTAGGTTAGATTTGGTCAATACTCTTGAAAAAGCTGGGTCGTAACCCAGCTGTTTCTAAATTATAACTAAGCGTCATTACTTAATTGTCAATCCTGGGCTTAACGCAGCAGGTAGCGCTACTTTTTCAGCTTCAACTGATGCAACTGGGTATGCACAGTAATCTGCCGCGTAATAAGCACTAGCACGGTGGTTACCGCTTTCACCAATACCACCAAATGGTGCTGCGCTGCTTGCGCCAGTAATTGGCTTGTTCCAGTTGACGATGCCAGCACGGATGCGCTTGAAGAAGTGTTGGTAATCCGCTTCTGAATCACTCAACAAGCCTGCAGACAAACCAAATGAAGTGTTGTTTGCTTCATTGATTGCAGCATCGAAGTCGTTATAGCGGTAAACCTTTAATAACGGACCAAAGTGCTCTTCATCAGGCATTTCGCTGATCGCAGTAACATCAATGATGCCTGGCGATACAAAGCCCGTACCGGCTTCTAAATGCTTAAGCTCTAGAAGAGATTTGCCACCTAAAGAGACCAGTTGCTCTTGTGCAGCCACTAAGCCCAATGCAGCTCGTTCAGAGATCATTGAGCCTATAAACGGTTGCTCTTCATCGTCATAGAAACCAATCTTAATAGCTTTAGTTGACTCAACTAGCTTTGCAATCAATGCATCACCTTGCTCGCCTTCCGCAATAAATAGACGACGTGCACATGTACAACGCTGACCTGTCGTAATAAATGCTGATTGAAGGATATCGTGAACTACGGCATCAGTATCGGCTACGTCTTTAACAATCAACGGGTTGTTTCCACCCATCTCCAACGCTAAGATTTTGCCAGGTTGTCCACCAAATTGCTCATGCAGTAATTTACCCGTAGTTGAACTACCTGTGAAAAACAGGCCGTCAATTTGAGGATGGCTTGCTAATGCTTTACCCGTTTCAATTTCACCTTGAACTAAGTTGATAACACCAGCAGGAAGCCCTGCTAATTGCCATAGTTTAAGTATTTCTTCTGCTACTAATGGCGTTAGCTCACTTGGCTTAAATACCACGGTATTACCTGCGATTAACGCTGGAACAATATGGCCGTTTGGTAAGTGACCAGGGAAATTATAAGGGCCAAATACTGCTACAACACCATGAGGTTTGTGGCGAATAAATGCTTTTGCGCCTGGCATAGGATTTTCAACAGTACCGGTACGCTCTTCGTAGGCTTTGACAGAAATAGCAATCTTACCTATCATCGCGCCCACTTCCGTGCGCGTTTCCCAAAGTGGCTTACCTGTTTCAAGGGCAATGGTTTTTGCCAGCGATTCTTTGTTCTCAGTTAAAACGTCTGCAAATTTAGTTGCAAGGGCGATACGCTCTTCCAGTGACGTTTGAGACCAAGTTTCAAATGCTGTACGAGCACTTTCAATTGCTTTGCTAACTTGTTCAGCAGAGGCGCTCTTGCCTTGCCAAATTACTTCATTTTTGGCTGGATTTAACGAAGCAACATCGTGACCTTCGCCAGCGAGCCATTCGTTATTAATTAGTTGATTTGGGTGCGTCATTTTCTTTTTCCTCATGCCCAATGGTGTCATTGGACGTTAATCTTAGTTACTGACTAGTCGAATCCAGTCGCCTTCTTTTACTTTTAAGGCGTCAGCATGTGCTTGACTAATCACCGCTTGTTGTGCGGTTTCTCTAAGAGATAATGGTGCTTGAATCGCTCTAAAGTCAGCTATTTCTGTGTTACAGATGATGTAATTGTCTGTTTTATCAACGTCACCAATTATCACCTGACACTTTTTACTTTCTTTAACTGTACGAATTGAAGACGTTTGAGACTCAACAGTCGGGCCAGCATCAAAAATGTCAACGTAGCCACGACGGCAGAAGCCTTCAGCTTCTAATAATCGCAGTGCTGGGATTGTTTTATCGTGCACCTTGTTAATGACTTTTTGCGCTTCTTTGCTTAGCAAGTTCACGTAGATAGGGTATTTAGGCATTAATTCTGCGATAAATACTTTCTTTCCTATACCAGTTAAGTAATCCGCCGTTGGAAAGTCAATTGAGAAGAAGTGTTCTTCTAGCCATTGCCAGAATGGCGAGTTGCCATCTTCATCAGATACACCGCGCATTTCTGCAATAACAGTATCAGCAAAACGTTCTAAATGTTCTGCGATGAACAAGAAACGAACGCGAGATAAAAATCGGCCATTGTTGTTCTTACGATGGCTCTCACTTAAAAACAGTGTACAAATCTCAGTGGTCCCTGTGTAATCGTTACAAAGGGCTAAGGTTTCTACAGTGTTATAGATATTTAACTCACGTGAGTTATGAACCACTTTACCTAAATGATAATGATAAAATGCATCATCTAAACCAACTGCAGCTTCGATACCAGTTGTACCAACAACTTGGCCAGTTTCAGTATCTTCCATCACAAATAGGTAACCTTCATCACCTGGTTGTGTGACATTCTTTTTGCCAAAAGACGATTCCGCACGTTCAATACGTTGTCTTAATAACTTTTCATTGACAGGAAGTGATGTAAAACCGTGTCCTGATTCGATAGCAATACGATGTAATGCATCGTAATCACTGTCTAGAATAGGGCGTATTATAACCATAGAAAAATCTCAATGAGTAATTAGAAGGGCAAGTACCACGCACTTGCCCGCTCAAATTATTAAGCGTTAACGATAGACGCTACTGCTTTCTCGAAACGTGCTAAACCTTCAGTGATGTCTTCGTTAGGAATAACTAAAGACGGAGCGAAGCGCACGATGCTAGCGCCTGCAACTAAGGTCATCACACCTTCTTTGATCGCAGCGTTTAAGAAATCTTTAGCGCGACCTTGATATTCGTCTGTTAATACAGCACCGATAAGAAGACCTTTACCACGAATTTCTTTGAACACGTTGTACTTAGCATTGATTGCATTTAAGCCTTCAACATAAATAGCTGCTTTTTGTTTAACGCCATTTAATACTTCTTCAGTATTTACCGTGTCAAAAGCTGCTTCGGCTACAGCACAAGCTAATGGGTTACCGCCGTAAGTACTGCCGTGTGTACCAATTTTAAGGTGCTTAGCAATTTCAGTTGTTGTGATCATTGCGCCGATAGGGAAACCACCACCTAATGCTTTAGCTGTAGTTAAGATATCAGGAGTAACACCTAGTCCTTGATACGCATAAAGCTCACCTAAACGGCCAACACCAGTTTGTACTTCATCGAAAATCAATAATGCGTTGTGCTTGTCACAAAGTTCACGAACACCTTTTACGAATTCATCAGTAGGAGAAACGATACCACCTTCACCTTGAAGTGGTTCCATTACGATGGCACAAGTCTTGTCAGAAATAAGTGCTTTAACGCTATCTAAGTTGTTGTATTCAGCGTGAACGATGTCACCTGGCTTTGGACCAAAACCATCTGAATATGCCGCTTGGCCACCTACAGTAACTGTGAAGAATGTACGACCGTGGAAGCCTTGTTTAAACGCGATGATTTGTGTTTTGTCTGCACCGTGAACATCAAGTGCCCAGCGACGTGCTAATTTCAATGCTGCTTCATTTGACTCAGCACCAGAGTTAGCAAAGTAAACTTTTTCTGCAAAAGTATTGTCAACAAGCTTCTTAGCTAAACGAAGTGCTGGTTCGTTTGTCATAACGTTTGATAAGTGCCAGATCTTGTCTGCTTGCTCTTTCAGCGCACCAACTAATGCTGGGTGACAATGACCTAAACAGTTAACCGCGATACCACCTGCGAAATCGATATATTCGCGATCTTGTTGATCCCAAACGCGAGAACCTTCACCACGAACTGGAATAACGGCTGATGGCGAATAGTTAGGTACCATCACGTCGTCGAATAATTCACGATTTACAGGAAAATGATTGGTCATTGTATACTCCTCTTTCTGGGGACGTCCCCATGATTAATTTGGAACATCTACGGTCATCTTGATTGTAGCAGCCCACACGGCAGTTCATACAAAAGCGATCAAGATACCTTATTGTAGTTCAATTTTAGGGGAGCATTATGACAGAAAAAAATAACTTTGTCTCGCTTTGATTGCGCTGAAGGCCTTTAACGATAAGGGATTGGCGGTTTTATTCAATTAACTTGCATAACTATAAATACGTGTGAATTGCCCAAAAAATGCAAAGCCAGACAGGATAAAAGTCCACCACTTGTTGGAATACAGTGGCGAATGATTCATAAATAATCAAAAAAAAATTACTTAAAATTTAGCTTAAGGTGGTCAATATCGGTTTTCTTAAGCAATGAAATGTCTTCTTGTGTCAGTTTTGCAGCAGCTAAAAAGCTTTTGGCCTCATCGCCACTGATCAGATCGTCTTTTACCAAGCTGCGAAACGATACATAGGCTTTTGCTTTTATCAAAATTTTGGCAAGAGGAGTCATTCGCTTTAGTTCATGACTATAGGCAAGATCAAAAGCTGTCTCAGTAATAGGTAGGCGGTCGAATCGCATTAATTCTATTACGTCAGCGGCCACTTTAGCGCTATGAGATACCAGTTGCTCGTGCAGTAATTCGGGGGCCATATCAAAATCGACCAGTACATCATGTAAGCGCTTGTCACGATTTTCATAGGCGGCTTTTAATTCAGCTTTATGCATCTCGTTATAGGTGGTGATGAAACAGCGGGTAACAGCTAGTGCCCCAATATTGCTCAACATACCTGCAGCAAATGCGACAAAGCTGTCGATCCCTTGTTGCTCTGCTAATGCACGTGTTGCTAACGCAACTGACAAACCATCATTCCATAGCTTTCTTTTCATCAAAGGGTACGGTGACGTGCTAATGGGCAGCCAATGTTTTAACATAAACGTAGGCATCACCAGTTTAAGATTGTCTAAGCCAACATAACTCAATGCTAAATTGGGATCGGTCACCTGAATATCTGAGCGCTTGCGATATTGTGGCTTGTTAACTAAGGTGATTAATTCATCTGCCAGCCAAGTAAGTGAGTTCACCAATGGGCTAATGCGATTGATTGATGCAGCCCTAACGGCGAGAATTTCCATTATGGCTGGCGCGGCATCTTCAATGCTTAAGACGCTGGAATATAGGCTCTGCTTGTTATCAAATTCGTTATTAACTTTGGCGCTTACCTTGGCATAAAATTTTGCCATGATTTGTGCTTTAAAATGAATTTTTCCATGCTCTTCAATAACTTTTTCTTTCTTAGCTTTTCTTTCAACTTCTAAGAGCTCTCTGCGCGTATTCTCTTGTTCGCTCTCTTGTCTTTCGTTGGTTGGAATTTTGCCATAGAGCTGCTCAGCAAAATCTTTGCTGATAGAAAGCGCGATTGCTCGCTGATATATCGTCGAGACTAGCTCGTTATTTTCAAAAAATTGCATGGAATGTATAAAAGCTAAAACTGACTTTGCTAGTCACTCTATCGGCTTATCTTAAGTATTCTTTATATTATTATAAGTATTTTCAACATATTGCATTATAAAGTTGTGCAATAAGTCATGTCCATTTTCAGTTAATACTGATTCAGGGTGAAATTGAACACTGGCAATCGGCAGCGATTTGTGCGCCAAAGCCATAATTTCATCTTTTTCACCGAGAGCACCTGTTGACCAAGCTGTCACTTCTAATTCATCTGGCAGCGTATTCGCATCTACTACTAACGAATGATAACGCGTCACACTTAATGGGTTAGGCAATGCTGAAAATAATCCCGACTGCTGGTGCAAATACGAGAATTCTTACCAT
>Ga0213832_1000102_pt1 | contig 142324 bp, 135 predicted proteins | sample SWATP13_FD_161660 | JGI IMG/M metagenome (GOLD analysis project Ga0213832, IMG submission 161660) | Coastal seawater microbial communities from Marineland, Florida, United States - SWA TP1 #3 | ecosystem: Environmental > Aquatic > Marine > Coastal | place: USA: Florida | collected 2016-08-06 | reverse complement strand
CGCAAATCCATAAAGAGAGGCTGACCCATCCATGCTGGACTCCTTCACCAACACAGATCCTGAATCAGAATTCGCGACAAAGGGGAATCCCCCAACGATTCAAAACGGTCGAATACCGCTCTAGGGCGCTATCCCTAACGCGATTTTAAGGGCTTGGCTGGCAAGACCACCCCGTTACCTGTCGGGATGATCTTGTATGAATGCTCCTTTTGACGCTGCTCAGGCCATCACACGCGATGCCGCAACCGGGCTTGCGCCTGAACATGAGGTCGCGATCATCGGCCTTGGCTATATCGGCCTGCCGACCGCTGCCGTGCTGGCAAGCTATGGCTGGCGGGTGTGCGGCGTTGATGTATCTGAAAAGGTTGTCGAAACTGTCAATGCAGGCGGCGTCCATATCGAGGAACGCGACCTTGATCGGCTGGTCAGCGAAGCCATCGCCAGCGAGCGGCTAGTGGCTTCGTGCGCAGTGCCGAGCGCGAGCTTCTACATGATCGCAGTGCCGACCCCTTTGGGCGCAGAAAATTCGCCCGATATCAGCTATGTCGAAGCCGCCACACGCGCCATTGCCCCCCGCATTATGCACGGCGCTTGCGTGATCGTGGAGAGCACATCGCCCGTCGGCACAACCGAGCGAGTGGCTGAAATCATTGCTGAAATGCGTCCCGACCTTGCCGTGCCCCGCCATGGCGGCAGCGAGGATTACGACATTGCGCTCGCCTATTGTCCCGAACGCGTGCTGCCCGGAAAGATCGTGCAGGAACTGGTGCAGAACGACCGCGTCATCGGCGGCATCACCCCGGCCTGCGCGACCCGCGCGGCGGTGCTCTATTCCAGCTTCGTCAAGGGCGATTGCCTCATCACCTCAGCGCGCGTGGCCGAAACGGTGAAGCTCGTCGAAAACAGCTTTCGCGACGTAAACATCGCATTTGCCAATGAATTATCGATGATCGCAGACCAGATCGGCGTCGATGTATGGGATGTGATCCGCCTCGCCAACCGCCACCCGCGCGTTAACATCCTCCAACCCGGCCCCGGCGTTGGCGGGCACTGCATTGCGGTTGATCCGTGGTTCCTCGTCGCCGCTGCGCCCGAGGCTGCGCGCCTTATCCGCACCGCGCGGCAAGTGAATGATCGCAAGGCCCACCACACCGAACACCGCATCCGCGCGCTGATGGCGGCCGCGCCCGACGCCAAGGTTGCGCTGCTCGGCCTCGCCTTCAAGCCCGATATCGACGATTTCCGCGAAAGTCCTGCGCTCGAAATCGCTGAAAACCTTGCAAAAAGCGATGGTGAGCGGTTGCTCGTGGTCGAACCTTTCACCGACGCCTTGCCCGCTGGCCTTGCCGATACAGGAGCGGCGCTGGCACCCCTTGACGAAGCGCTGGAAGCTGCGGAAATTGTCGTGGTGCTGGTCGATCACACCGCCTTTCGCCACCTTGGCCCCGCAACTCTTGCGGGCAAGATCACATTTGATACGCGCGGCATGCTCAAACGATGACTTCACCGGGCGCACTCCCCCGTATTCTCGTTGCTTTCGGAACACGCCCCGAGGCTATCAAGATGTTCCCGGTGGTGGCCGCGCTCAAGGAGACCGGGCGCTTTGACGTGCGCGTCGCGGTGACCGCACAGCACCGAGAAATGCTCGATTCTGTGCTGGATCTGGCAGGCATCACGCCGGATGTGGACCTCGATCTGATGCAAGCGGGGCAGAGCCTCGATGACCTGTCGGCGCGCATCATCACCCGTTTTGGCGCGGCGCTGGACGCAGAAAAACCCGCGCTTGTGTTGGTGCATGGCGACACGCTCACCACCATGATGGCCAGCCTTGCGTGCTATTTCCGGCGCATTCGCGTGGGCCATGTCGAAGCAGGGCTGAGAAGCGGCGATATCTACGCGCCCTGGCCCGAAGAAGTGAACCGAAAGGTGACAGGCGCGATCGCCGACATGCACTTTGCCCCGACGCCCACAGCCGCAGCGGCCCTGCGGGCGGAGAACGTGCCTGAGAGCGCCGTCCACATCACCGGCAACACCGTGATCGATGCGCTGCTTGCGACGCGCGCGCGCATTGCGGCCAATCCCGCGCTGGCCCCAGTCATTACACCGCTGCTTCAACGCTTCAGCGGCAAGCGGATCATCGCAGTCACCGCGCACCGACGGGAGAATTTCGGGGAAGGCATGCGCCAGATCGCCTCAGCGCTGCAAAGCCTTGCTACGCGCGAGGATGTGGCGATCATCTATCCGGTTCACCCCAATCCCAATGTAACAGAAGTGATGCGTCCGGCGCTCGCAGACTATCCCAACATCGCGCTGATCGAGCCGCTCGATTACCTCAATTTTGTCGCCATGATGGAAGCTTCAACCCTGATGCTCACCGATTCTGGCGGTATTCAGGAGGAGGCACCAAGCTTGGGCAAGCCAGTGCTGGTGATGCGCGACACGACCGAGCGGCCCGAAGGTGTTGCGGCTGGCACATCACGCTTGGTGGGAGCCGATGCTGCACGGATCGTGGCCGAAACAGCGCGGCTGCTGGATGATCCGTCTGCCTATGCGAAGATGGCGCAGGCCCACAATCCTTATGGCGATGGCACCGCCAGTCGCCAGATCGCACAGCTCATCTTGGCCAAGCAGCTGTCACTTTCGCACTAAGACCTGCTTCACATAATAGGCCGCAGCCGCGATCACCAACGCGGTGCCGCCGACGTCCCCAAACCAATTGAGCTTGAGCGGGCCACAGTCGATCACGGACTATCCGCTTCGCAATCAGACGATGCTTGCTGTGGCTGCTTTTGCGCTGCTTTTGCTGGTGCGCATTGCCCAGCCGCCCAAGGGAGCTCAGCGATGATTGCCCGTATCATCTGGCTTACGGGACTCGCTTGCGCCGCAGCGATAACCGCACAGCTTCAACTTGATCGGCAAAGCCTGAGGGATCGCGAAACGGCCGCTTTGGTGGCCGCCCCATTCCGCGCCAATGCCCAATTCGATGTCGCCCGCAAAGCCTTATACGGCGACGATCCGCAGCTCGCTCTTGCCGAGGCCCGCCGGCTGATACACCGCCGTCCAATGCCGGCGGAACACCTCACTCTGCTGGCACAGGCCTATGCCAAGGCGGGCGATGCTCGCATGGCGACCCTTGCCATTGAGGCTGCGGCGCTGCGTGGCTGGCGCGACCCCTTGGCGCAGGAGGCAAAGGCGCGGCTGGCGCTCAACGCTGGCAATCTGCCCGAAGCGACACGGCGCTTTACCGCTCTGATGGTTTCAAACGAGGCGGATGATCGCCTTCTCAGCGAGCTTGCTGCCCCGCTGTTTGCCGACCCAGAATCACCAAGCTTTGATACCTTTGGTGAGATCATCGCCGGAACCGATCGCTGGCCGAGCTTGTTTCTGCGGCGCGGTCCCGATGTCCTGCCTCCATCGGCCTTTGCAAAGATCATTGTCGACGCGACCGACCGCGGTGTGGTCTTCGATTGTGACCGCCTGGGGCGGTCGCAGCAGGTGATCACCCAGCGCGATGGGCAAGCGGGCGCAACAATTGCGACAGCCATGCCCGCGCATTGCCGCCGAGACTGACGCCTCAGCAAGGATTGCTCAAAGCGTGCGAATAATGCCTGAAAAATCAAGGGCTGCGTTTTCTTGCGCGAATTCCTCATAGATCGCGCGGGCATGTTCGCCCAGCGGCGTGCTCGCTCCGGCACTCTGGGCTGCTTCCATCGCAAGCTTCAGGTCCTTGAGCATCAGGCCCGCTGCAAACCCGCCTTGATAGCCATTGTCAGCAGGCGTGATCGGGCCAACGCCGGGGACAGGACAGTATGACGTCATTGACCAATTCTGGCCCGACGAAACGCTCGAAATGTCGAAGAAGGTCTGTGCGTCCAGACCCAGCTTTTCAGCCATGGCGAAGGCTTCGCACGTCCCGATCATGTGGATCGCGAGCAGCATGTTGTTGCAGATCTTGGCCGCCTGACCCGTGCCGGGGCCGCCTGCGTGGATCACCGCCTTGCCCATGGCGGCGAGGATCGGCTGGGCGCGGGCGAAAGCCGCGTCGCTGCCCCCCACCATAAAGGTGAGCGTACCGCCCGCCGCCGCCGCGATGCCGCCGCTGACCGGCGCATCGACCATCTGATAGCCGTGCGCCTCGGTGACTTCGATCACCTCGCGCGCGGTGGCGACATCGATGGTCGAACAATCCAGCAGGATCGCGCCTTCGGGGGCGTGGCCGATCACCTCGTCCCAATAGACCGCTTTGACGATTGCGCCGTTGGGCAGCATCGAGACGACCGCTTCGGCCTCGGCGCACGCCTCGCGCGCGGTGGCGAACGTGCTGCATCCCGCATCGCGTGCAGCGCCGAGCGCGGCTTCGGAAAGGTCAAAGGCGCGCACATCATGGCCTGCCTTCACAAGGTTCGCGGCCATCCCGCCGCCCATATTGCCAAGACCGATAAAGGCGATTTTCATTTTCTGCTCCTCCCAAGGTGCTCGCGAATTCTTATCGACGCGATCGAGCCCACGAAGGACATCAGCGTCGCAAGCACAATATTCATCCCAAGCTGGACATAATCGGCCGCGTGCAGCGCGCTTTGATTGATGCCCACAATGCCGATGATCGAGGCGGCCGACACGGCTGCCAACACTCCCGGCGTGACGCTTGATTTAACCCACCCGCCGATCAGGCCCGCGGCGAAACCGACCATAGGATAGACAGACGCATCCAACTAACGCCCCTTCCACTGCCCTTCGCGCTTTTCGATGAAGGCGGCCATCCCTTCCGCCTTGTCCTCGCTGGCGGTGAGGATCTGGAAGATGCGGCGCTCGACAATCAGGCCCTGATCGAGCGTCATTTCGAAGGCGGAGTTCACCATCTCCTTGTTCGCAATCACCGCCATCGGTGGCATCGCGGCAATGGTCGCAGCGGTCTTGAGGCTCTCCGCAATCAGCTCCTCATGCGGCACCACGCGCGCCACCAGATTGCTGCGCTCGGCTTCTTCGGCGCCCATCATCCGGCCGGTGAGGCACATTTCCATCGACTTGGATTTGCCAATTGCGCGGGTCAGCCGCTGCGAGCCGCCCATGCCGGGGGCAACGCCCAGCTTGATCTCAGGCTGGCCGAACTTCGCCTTGTCGGAGGCAATGATGAAATCGGCCATCATCGCCAACTCGCATCCGCCACCCAGCGCAAAGCCATTGACCGCCGCGATCCACGGCTTCCTGACCTTCTTGACGATCTCACTCGTCCAGCGGCCAAAGAAGTCCTCAAGGTAGAAATCCGCCGCCGGCTTCTCGCTCATTTCCTTGATGTCGGCGCCGGCGGCAAAGGCCTTGTCACCGCTGCCGGTGAGGATCGCGCACAGCTGGCTCTTGTCGGCCTCGAAGGTGGCGAAAGCGTCGATCAATTCATCGAGCACCTTGGAATTCAAGGCGTTCAGCGCCTGCGGACGGTTGATCGTCAGCAGCGTGACGCCAGTGGTGCCGCGCGCATTGGCTTCGGCGGTGATGGTTTCGTAAGTCAATTCCAGTCTCCCTATCCGTCATTGCGAGGAGCGCAGCGACGCGGCAATCCAGAGCCGTATCACGCGCCCCGCGCTCTGGATTGCTTCGCTTCGCTCGCAACGGCGAAGGGGGCAATCCGCAAAAAACTCAGCCGAGCGGCTCCCATTCCTCATCATCAGGCAGGGGCGCGAAGATTGCATCGAGCAAGTCTTCGCCCACGCCTTCGGGGGTGGCGGGGTTCCACGCCGGATCGTTTGATTTATCGACAATCACCGCGCGCACGCCCTCGGCAAAATCGGGACGGGTAAGCACGCGGCTGGCAATGCGGTATTCCATGCGCATATTGTCGGCGAAATCGGTAAGCTGCGCGCTTTCCTTGAGCTGGCGCAGCGCCACCTTGCAGGTCTGCGGGCTCTTGGTGCCGAGCGTGTCGCGTTCTTTCGCCGCCCAGTCATCGCCCGCAGCGGCCGCCGCTTCGAGGCTCGCAAGGATGTCCTCGTAGCTGTCAGAGGCGAAATGCCGGGCGATTCTATCGATATTGCCCGCGAGCCGCGCTTCGGGCGGGGTGACCGACAATTCGGAAAGAATACCCGCGATCCGGTCAGGATGTTCGGCAATGCGCGCCTTGGCTTCTTCCACCTTGTCATGGGGCAGATAATGGGTCGCAAGGCCCGCCCACAGGCATTCCGCCCCATCCAGCCGCGCGCCGGTGAGCGCAAGGAACTGCCCCAGCCGCTGGCCGAGCCGCGAGAGATACCACCCGCCGCCTACGTCCGGGAAAAGCCCGATGCCGGTTTCGGGCATGGCAAAGCGGGTGTTCTCGGTCGCCACGCGATATTTGGCTGGCTGCGAGATGCCGACGCCCCCGCCCATGGTGATGCCGTCCATGAAGGCCACAATCGGCTTGCCATAGATGAACATCTGATGGTTCAATTGGTATTCGTCGTGGAAGAACTGGCGACCTGACGCGCCGCCATCGTTCAGGGCGGAATTGCGCAGGAAAGCAATATCGCCGCCTGCGCAAAAACCCCGGCCTTCGGCGTGATCGATAATCACCGCCTCAACCGCGTCATCGCTCGCCCATCCACCCAAGGCCGCGCTCATCGCGTGGCACATCGGCAAGGTCAGCGCGTGGATCGCCTTGGGCCGGTTGAGGCTGATATGACCCACCCGCCCGCGCGTTTGCGTTAAAACTTCATCCGTCATTGCTGGCCCCCAAGCCTATTGCCGCAAGAGATCGCGGCCCACCACCATGCGCATGATCTGGTTGGTGCCTTCGAGGATCGAATGCACGCGCAGATCGCGCCAGAAACGCTCGATCGGATAGTCTTGCAGATAGCCATAGCCGCCGAACAATTGCAGCGCGCGGTCGACCACCGCCGAGCCGTTGTCAGTCGCCAGCCGCTTGGCCATCGCGGAAAACCGCGTCTTGTCCGGCGCGTTGTCAGTGACCTTGGCCGCCGCCAGATAAAGCAGCGCGCGCGCGGCTTCGAGGTCGGTCGCCATGTCGGCCAGCATGAACTGGGTGTTTTGGAACTCGGCCACGGCCTGGCCGAATTGCTTGCGCTCCTTGGTGTAGCGGATCGCTTCATCCAGACAGCGCTGCGCCCCGCCCAGCGAGCAGGCACCGATATTTAGCCGCCCGCCATCCAGCCCCATCATCGCGATGCGGAAGCCTTCGCCTTCTGCGCCCACCAGATTCTCGACCGGCACGCGGACATCCTCCAGCACCAGCTGCGCGGTCGGCTGCGAATGCCAGCCAAGCTTTTTCTCCTGCGCGCCAAAGCTGACGCCGGGCATATCCTTTTCGATCACCATGCAGGAAATACCCTTGGGGCCATCCTCGCCGGTGCGCACCATCGCAACATAAATCTCATTCGCGCCTGCGCCCGAGATGAACTGCTTGGTCCCGTTGAGCACGTAAGCGTCGCCATCGCGGCGCGCGGTTGTTTTCAGCGCCGCCGCGTCCGAGCCTGATCCCGGTTCGGTGAGGCAATAGCTGGCGATCTTCTCCATGGTGACAAGATCAGGCAGATATTTCGCCTTCACCGCTTGCGACCCGAAGCGATCAATCATCCACGCGGCCATGTTGTGGATCGAAATGAAGGCGCTTGTCGAGGGGCAGCCATAGGCCATCGCCTCCATGATGAGCGCTGCTTCGAGCCGCCCCAAGCCGATCCCGCCCGATTCTTCGGAAACATAGATCGCGCCAAAGCCAAGCTGTGCCGAACGCTGGATGACCTCTTTGGGAAAGATGTGTTTCTCATCCCATTCGGCCGCGTGAGGCGTGATGTTGTCAGCGGTGAAGCGCTCCGCCACTTCGCGGATCGCCAACTGGTCTTCAGTGAGTTGAAATTGTCCTTGCATAGCCAAGCGCTCTAACCGCCTTGGCCGCAGCGGGAAAGTCCGCTTTGCGCAAGGAGCCTGCCAATTTTTGCTAGGGTGCGCGGATCAGCGCACATCCGATCGGACGAGTCTTTCGTAAACCACACGATGGCCCAAACATCCGCGACGCTGATCCTGATTTACAACGCAGATGGCGGCTGGCTCAATGCCCTTGGCGATATGGTGCACAAGCTTGCCTCGCCTGCGACCTATCCCTGTTCGCTGTGCGCCTTGACCTATGGGGCGGTGGCAATGCGCAGGCAATGGCGGCGCTTTCTGACTGAGCTCGGCATGCCGACGCTCTTCCTCTACCGCGATGAATTTCGGCGCGATCTGGATTGCAGCGATATCGCCTTGCCGGCGATCCTGCTGGCACAGGGAGCAGGAGGGCCTGAGCTCCTCGTTAGCGCTGCGGAACTGAATAGCATGCCCGATCTCGACGCGCTCATCGCGATGACCCGTGCCCGGCTGTCAGCCTGTGCCTAGCCGCAGGTGACGTCGATGATTTTCATCTCGTCATCATAGCGCACATTCACCCGATCCTGCCGGTAATCCATTGTCCACGCCGAACGCGGTGGGCCCCAGCGCAGAGTGCGAGCGCCCGTTTCCCTGAGGATGGCCGCACCCATCGCTTCGGTCACGTTTTGGCCGATGTGATATTGCGCCGGAGCGGCATCACACAGCTGCACAGGCTCGGCATCTGCCACAGGCGGTGTGCTGACAACTTTGCCGCCGGCGCTGCCACAAGCGGCCACCAGCAAACTTGCCAGCGCCAGCAGACCTGCCCGGTTGGAAAATGTTGACGCTGAAATCATGATCCAAGCCCCGCTGTTGCATATCAAGGAGCATGATAGCCGATTGCTTGATCACCACCAAATGCCAAACACCGGCAAATGCCAAACACCGGGCGATCATGCGCTCCGGCACCAATCGGGCCGCCCGCCGCCCCAGCGCGTGGCAAGGCCTTCGCGGACCAGCACCAGACCAAGGCTCGCATCGCCGCGCTTGATCACACGCAGCGCGCGGCCAAAGCGATCCTCGGCGCGGCCATCGGCGGGGATTTCAAGCCGGAAAGGCGCTTCGTTCAGCAGGCTCTGCAAACGCTCGGTCGCCATACGGCCAAGCCGCGCTTCGCGCTCGCAGCGCGGGCGGGCGATTTCGGGGCTGTCAATATCGGCAATGCGGATCTTGACCCCGCGATACCAGATGGTGTCGCCATCCACCACGCAGGTGATGCGCCGGCCACCATTGCAGATCGGAAAGGTCGCACGCTCGCGATCCAGAGCACTCGGCCTTGGTCCGGAAGGAACAGTGGTTGCCCAAACGGCCATCCCCGCTCCCCCCATCGCCAACAGCGCAACAAGGATAAAAACTCGCCGCAAGCGAGAGGTGAGTGTTTTGATAGCTGAATGATGCATCCCGCATCGCACAATCCAGCTGCAACCTTTCCGTTTCCTGAATTTTGATCCCCGTCAAATCCCCTAGGCCCCGATTGCGGCTATCATGCCACTCAGCAGCGGGAAGACCGAGGCGACGATCTGCCTGCTGCTGTCTTGCAGGCTTGCCCGCAAGGCACGCGTTTGAGACATTTGCCTATCGACACTGAAGGAGGAGATTGACCATGAAACCCACCCTTTACCGCATGGCGGCCCCGGTGCTGGCTCTGGTTGGCGCGGCTGTTCTGGCAGCCTGTTCGGAAAAGCCAGAAAGAACGTTCGAGACCCGCACCGAAGACAAAAGCGGCGGTGAATTCATCGTCACCGATGCTAACCGCGAAGGGGTTGAGGTGGAATTGCCCAAGACCGAAATGACCCCGGTTCCCCCCGGCGAGGCGGCAGTCGGACCGGAGCGCAGCATCGATGTGATGGACAAGGACAAGTAAGACTGCCCCCGCCCCGCTGGCTTGCAGCAGGCGTGCCCGGCCCTATTCCTGGGTCGGGCTGCGGGGAGTGGCGCGGCGATCTTGTCCTGATCGGCGCTCTGTTTTGCGGCGATCCTCGCCTTCAAACGGCGCTTGCGATTGACGACGATCGCCCTTGCGGCGGCCTTCCTCGGCTTTGCTGTCATCCATGCTGATCACTCCCCTCTCTCAAGGAGTTAGGCTAGCATGAAACAAAGCCTCGGCCAACTTGGATGCAATAGCGACACGCCTTGGCGCCGGGCTCCCGGCTGGCACAGCCCTTGCGCCGCGCGTCGGGGGCGCTAAGGGCGCTGGATATTGAACCACCGCATAAGGAGCGCCAGCGTGAGCGCGCACAAGGACAAGAGCCCGGCCCCCGATCTGTCGCTTGATCTGAGCAAGGCCGAAGTGCTGATCGAGGCCCTGCCCTATTTCCAGCGCTATGCCGGGCGCACCTTTGTGGTGAAATATGGCGGTCATGCCATGGGCGATCCGGCTGCTGCGCGCGATTTTGCCGAAGACATCGTGCTTTTGAAAGCTGTCGGCATCAATCCGGTGGTGGTGCATGGCGGCGGCCCGCAGATCGGTCAGATGCTCTCGCGCCTCGGCGTGGAAAGCACCTTTGTCGATGGCTTGCGAGTAACCGACGAGGCAACCGCCAAGGTGGCCGAAATGGTTCTGTCGGGCGGCATCAACAAAGAACTCGTCGGCTGGCTCGCAGGCGCAGGCGGCAAGGCGATCGGCCTGTCCGGCAAGGATGGCGGCATGGTCACCGCGCGCAAAGTGACGCGGACCACGCGCGATCCTGACAGCCAGATCGAACAGGTTATTGATCTGGGCTTTGTCGGAGAACCGGCCCGTGTCGACACCAGCGTGATCGACACCGCGGTGGCCGCCGGCATGATCCCGGTGATCGCCCCGATTGCTGCAGGTGAAGACGGGGCGACCTACAACATCAACGCCGATACCATGGCGGGCGCGATTGCCGCTGCCTTGGGCGCGGCGCGCTTATTCCTGCTTACCGATGTCCCCGGCGTGCTGGGAGCCAATGGCCAATTGCTCACCGACCTCACCCCTGCCGACATTGCCAGCTTGCGTGACGAGGGGGTTATCCGCGGCGGCATGGTGCCAAAGCTGGAAACCTGCGTTGCCGCTGTGCAATCGGGCTGTGAGGCCGCTGTGGTGCTTGATGGCCGGGTTCCGCACGCGATGCTGCTGGAATTCTTCACCGCACGCGGGGCTGGCACACTGGTGCGGGCTTGAGGCAGGGAACTGGACAGTAGCGCGGGGCGTATTAGTGAGCTAATACGCCATTCGAACCCCCAAAGGCCTGCGCCATGTGCAAGGGCCAAACCACGAAAGCCAATCAATCATGCAGGCCATCGCCGTTCTCGTCGATATTGTGATGATGCTCACCAATGTGCTGGTGATGCTGATTATCGTGCAGTTCGTGATCGGGCTGCTGTTTGCGTTTAATGTCATCAGCCCGTCGAATGACTTTGCCCGGCAGGTCTATGAATCGATCAACCGGCTGCTTGATCCGGTGTTGCGTCCGATCCGCAATGTGATGCCCAATACCGGCACGATCGATTTCTCGCCCTTGGTCCTGATCCTGCTGCTGCAGATCCTGTCGAGGGTGTTGATGGGTATCGCGGGGGCCTATTGATGACCACAGCCAAGGTGATTGATGGCAAGGCCTTTGCCGCTGGGCTGCGGACACGCATTGGCGAGGCAGCCGCGAGCTTTGCTGCGCACACCGGACGGCGTCCCGGCCTTGCGGTGGTGCTGGTGGGCGAAGACCCCGCAAGTCAGGTTTATGTCGGCGCCAAGGGCAAGGCCTGCGAGGCCGCTGGGATGGCAAGTTTCGAACACCGCCTTCCGGCTGACACCAGCGAGGCGGCTTTGCTCTCGCTGATCGAACGGCTGAACAATGATCCGGAAGTCGATGGCATTCTGGTGCAATTGCCGCTGCCCGCTGGCCTCAATGAACAGGCGATCATCGCCGCGATCAGCCCGGACAAGGATGTGGACGGCTTCCATGTCATCAACGCGGGGCGCTTGGCCGTCGGGCAGGAAGGCTTTGTCCCCTGCACGCCGCTGGGCTGCATCATGCTGTTGAAGGATCAACTCGGCGATCTCAGCGGGCTGGAAGCCGTGGTGATTGGCCGCTCGAACATCGTGGGTAAGCCGATGGCGCAATTGCTGATTGACGCCAACGCCACCGTCACCATCGCGCACAGCCGCACCAGGGATCTGGCGGATGTGGTGCGCCGCGCGGATATTGTGGTGGCCGCGGTGGGCCGGGCAGAAATGGTGCGCGGGGACTGGATCAAGCCGGGCGCAACCGTGATCGATGTCGGCATCAACCGCCTGCCCCCTGAAGATGGCAAGGAAAAAGGGCGCCTTGTGGGCGATGTCGCCTATGCCGAAGCCGCACAAGTGGCTGGTGCAATCACGCCGGTTCCGGGCGGCGTCGGTCCGATGACGATTGCTGTGCTCTTGAGGAACACTCTGGTGGCCGCCTGTCACAGCGCCGGGATGCCCGCGCCGGAGGGCTTGTGAGAAAAGCGCTAGCCTGTCTGGTCGTCGGCGCGCTCGCCCTTACCGCCTGCATGGGCCAGCCGCAGCGACGCGGGCCGCCCACCAAGGTGATTGACGCGGTGCTGCGCGGTGTTCCGGGCGTTGCCCAACCAAGCCGGATTGTCGCAATCGAAGTGGCGCTTGGACAATTGGCGAGCGAACTCACGCCGACCGCTGCGCTGCTCAATTACGCGGCTGCCACGGCGCAGGTGCAGGAAGCAAGCGGCCTGACGCCGGTGCAGCAATGGATCGGGCAGGCCCCGCCGCCGGCGACTGCGATCAAGTGGAACACCCGCGCGGTTGCAATATCGTGTGACGGCGCGCTGGCCGCAAGCACCGGGCGTTTCACCGATGCCCAAGGGATCGTGGGAAATTATGCGATGATCTGGCAGCGGCAAAGCGATGGTTCCTATCGCTGGCTGCACCACGTCGCCGCGCCCGATGTGCCGCAACCGCCGCCACGCGCCCGGCCCGAGCCGGGCAATATCACTGTAACCGCAATGGATGCGGTGCAAGGGATGATCGCCACCTGCCCGCGCCGGGGAGAAGACTTACCCCCGCCGCCTGCGCTGTCCGTGATGGATGATTTGCCCGGTGGAGCCACATTGTCAGACGATGGCACCTTGCGCTGGCGTTGGCAGCAGCGTGGCGACGGCGCGCGCTTTATTGCTGCGGAATATTTCTATGAGGGCCGCTGGCTCAACGCTTTTGAACAGCCGATCGGGGCAACGACAGCCGCGCCATGATTTTTAGCGAATTGTTCCTATCGGCCTTCATCACGCTGTTTGTGGTGATCGACCCGCCCGGCTGCGCCCCGATTTACGCAGGCCTCACCAAGGGCGCCAGCGCTGCACAGGCGCGCAGCATGGCCTTGCGCGCGACCTTCATCGCATCGATCATCCTGTTGATTTTCGCTCTGTTCGGCAAGCAATTGCTGGCCGCGCTGCATATTGAACTCAATTCCTTCCGCATCGCAGGTGGGCTGATGCTGTTCCTCATCGCCTTTGACATGGTGTTTGAAAAGCGCACTCAACGCCGCGAGGAACGCGCCGAGAAAATCGCTGCCACGCCCGAAATCGAGGATGTGTCGGTCTTTCCGATGGCCATGCCGATGTTGGCTGGGCCCGGGGCAATTGCCGCGATCATGCTGTTGATGAATGAGGCCGGCGGCGAGCCGGAGAAGGTCGCACAGGTGCTCACCGCGCTGGCAGCGGTGCTGATTATCACGGCTGCCGCTCTGGTGGCGGCGGGTCCTTTGATCCGTCTGCTCGGCGACAAGGTCGAGGCGGTCATCACCCGTCTGCTGGGCGTGTTGCTGGCCGCACTGGCGGCGCAATATGTGATTGACGGACTCAAGGGCAGCTTCGGCGCCTAGTCACACCCGTTCCATCAAGTCCATCGCCTGTTTGCGCGCCTGATCGCGAGGCGCGCAAACGCGCCTTGCGCGGGCGTTGTTGGCGGCCCTTGCGCCCCATCCGAATCTGTTTGACTCGGTTATAAATGTAGCAGATTATGAAACTTCATATCTGCGAAACTGCGCAGATATGTGGGAGGGAACATGCCAAGTCGGCTTATCGTTTCGCGCGAATTGGCGGAACTGTTCAAGCTGCTCGCTCATCCTGATCGGCTGCGGCTGGTTGAGGAGTTGCGCAGCGGTGAACAGGACGTCGGCAGCATTGCCAGCGCGCTCATGCTGCCAGCAACGCGCATTTCGCAGCATCTCGCCTTGCTCAAGGCCGTGCGGCTGGTGGAGGAACGCCGCGCCGGGCGGACCCATTTCTATCGCCTGGTCCACCCGCAGATGGCAGGCTGGATCCTCGAAGCCCTCCCTTTCATCGACATTCGCAACCGGCTCGAAAACGCCGCGCACATCGACGATGCGCGTGCCCGCTGGAGCACGGTTCCCCCTGAGATTTCGACCTGAAAGGATTACCCCATGTCCAATTTTGCCAGCGGCGTCGTCAAGTTCCAACGCGAGGTCTATCCCGAAAAACAGGAGCTTTTTGAACGCCTCAGCACCGGGCAAAGCCCCGAAGCGCTGTTCATCACTTGCTCGGATAGCCGCATTGAAACCGCGATGCTGACACAGACCGAACCGGGCGAATTGTTCATCTGCCGCAACGCCGGCAACATTGTGCCGCCCCACACCAATCAGACCGGCGGGATGACGGCTTCGATCGAATTTGCGATCGGCGCGCTCAAAATCCCGCATATCGTGGTGTGCGGCCACACCGAATGCGGCGCGATGAAGGGCGCGATGAACCGCGCTGGCCTCACCAACCTGCCCCATGTGCGCGAATGGCTTGGCTATGCACAAGGCGCGGTCGACATTGTTGAGGCGCTCGGCAGCGGGCTTTCGCCTGAGGCCAAGATGCGAATGCTGCTGGAACAGAATGTCATTCTGCAACTGGCGCACCTGCGCACCCATCCGACAGTGGCGGTCGCGCTCGCCCAGAAGGCAGTGCAACTGCATGGCTGGGTCTATGACATCAAGACCGGCGGCGTGACGGCCTATGACGAGGTGACCGAGACGTGGTCGCCGGTCGAAGATCACTACGCCTCGCAGCTCGTATCCGCAACCATTCACCCCCACGCCTGCACGGCCTGACCCCAGCCTGCGCCCCGGAGCCCCGATCCATGAAACCGCTTGCCCCTAAAGCCTTCGCCATCGCCCCCGCTCCCGCGGTGCTGGGGCGCGATTTTCTGGCCTCGATCGTGGTCTTCCTTGTCGCCTTGCCGCTGTGCCTTGGGGTCGCAATTGCATCGGGCGCGCCGCCTGCACTGGGGCTGATCACGGGGATTGTCGGCGGGCTGGTGGTGGGCAGCCTCGCCGGATCGCCCTTGCAGGTGAGCGGGCCTGCGGCGGGCATGGCCGTGCTGGTCTTCCAGCTGGTGCAGGATCACGGGCTGCTTATGCTCGGCGTGGTCGGATTGATCGCCGGAGCGCTGCAACTGGCGGCGGGTATTTTCAAGCTTGGTCAGTGGTTTCGCGCAATCTCGCCATCGGTGATCCACGGAATGCTGGCAGGGATTGGTGTGCTGATCTTCGCTTCACAATTCCACGTCATGCTTGATGACAGCCCGCGTTCGAGCGGGCTGGCCAACCTGGCCGCAATCCCCGAGGCGGTGATGAAAGTGTTTCCGGTGGACGGATCGGTGCACCACCTTGCGGCCATGGCGGGCGTGGTGACGATCCTTTCGATCATCGCATGGAACAAATTCCGGCCCGCCCGGCTGTTTCTGCTGCCCGGACCGCTGCTCGGGGTGGTCACCGGAACGGTGTTTGCGATTGCTTTTGGTCTCCCGATCAGCCTCGTCGAATTGCCCGAAACCCTGGCAAGCGGGCTCAACATTCCAACCGGAGAAGCCCTCGCCGGCTTGATGCGCCCGGAAATCCTCCTGCTCGGCGTCGTCTTTGCCTTTGTCGCCAGCGCCGAGACATTGCTGTGCGCCACAGCGGTGGACAAGATGCACATGGGCGCACGCACCGATTACGACAAGGAATTGCGGGCTCAAGGCATCGGCAATCTCATTTGCGGGGGCCTTGGCGCCTTGCCGATGACCGGTGTGATCGTGCGTTCGGCCGCCAATGTTGCCGCAGGTGCCACCACCCGGCTTTCGGCCATTATCCACGGGCTGTGGCTGCTGCTGGCGGTCGTGGCCTTTCCGTTCATCCTGAACGAAATCCCCACCTCGGTGCTGGCCGCAATCCTCGTTTACACCGGCTACAAGCTGGTAAACGTTGCCCAGATCCGCAAGATTGCCGAATTCGGCAAGCAAGAGTTGGCGATCTATTTCGTCACCCTTATCGGGGTGGTGGCGATCGACCTTCTTACCGGGGTAATCCTCGGGTTTGCGGCCGCGACGCTCAAGCTGGTCTATACTTTCTCGCACCTTGATATTGCGGTCGAGCATGACAAGGGCCGCAACCGCGTCGACATCCACATGACGGGTTCGGCAACCTTCTTCTCGATCCCGAAACTCAGCAGCACACTGGAAAGCTCACCCTTCGGTTCGGAAGTACATCTCCACGTCGACAAACTCGACTACATAGATCACGCCTGCCTTGAGATGCTCTCATCGTGGGAAACCCTGCATGAAAGCACCGGCGGGCGGTTGATTGTGGAATGGCACGCATTGGTCGAACGCTATGGTCGCCGGGCCGAAGATCCGAGCAAGACACGCATTCCGGGGCTCATGCGCGATCCGGAGGAGGCTCCGCGGGCAGCAAGTTGATTGGCGGCACCGCAGCAGCGGCTGACAAGCCGTCAGTTGACCGCCGCGCGCACCGCCCGCTTCACTTCAATCGGTGCCGCCCCAGAAGCGACGGGCGGCGGGGGAGCTGCAGGCGCAGCGGCATTTGGCGCGGGCGCAGCCGTCGGTGCAGCCGCAGGCACAGGAGCAGGCACGCTGCCACCTGCCTCGGAAAGCCACAATTCCTTGGCAAACGCAATGTCACGTTCGCTTGCACGGCCAAGGCGGTGAGCGATGAAATCAATTCCCTCGATCAGCCAACCCGCCAATTCGGGCTGCGGCAGGCTGTAGACGCGTTTCTGACCCTGATTTTCAGTCTCGACCAAGGCAATCGCGCGCAGCACACCGAGATGCTGCGAAACCCGTGTGGGTGGGATTTCCAGCGCGGCGGCCAATTCATTCACGGTCTGCTCGCCCGATTGCAGCTTGAGCAGCAGACGGATCCGGTCAGGGTGGGAAATCTGGCGCATCACATTGGCCAGTTCAGTCGCGACAATCTTCCTGCTGGGCACTGGCGTGGCCTTTCTTGTTTTGGCTCTCGGGAATTACCGCTGAAACCTACTGTGAAGCAACGAGAATGAGATTAACGGGTGCACAGGGCGGATTGTTCCCCTGTTTCTGACCATCACAGGCTGGCAGGGCCTGCCACAGCGGCAGACGACGGCCTTGCAAGCGGTCAACTGAGGGAATGCGAGCGACAAATTCCGCCTCGCTCAGAGTCGTCGCATAGGGGGCATGCGAACCGCGTGACGGGGTGGCAACGCCGCTGTCGCGCAGCCGGGCCCATCCGGCAAAAAGCCGGTGGGCAAGCTCAGCCATTCCCGTGTTGCGCGCTGCAAGCGCAAGGCTATGCACCAGCAGCGCTGCATCAAGCGGCTGATGCGGGCGCACCGGGCGCAGCGTTTCAGCCGAAATCATTGCAAGGCTGCGATCATGCCACAACAAGGGGAAGGGACCGGCAAGGTTCGTCGCCTCTGCCAGGATCGCCAGCACAATGCTGCGCAATTCGGGCAGGACAATCACCGCATCCCACCCGCTCGCCCCGGACATCAAGTGTCCAAGCGCATCCTCAATCGCGACCACTTCAAGCTGGCAACCCGTGCGGCTGCCGGTGCGCCCGGTGGCCAACAACCGCCGCGCCATCGCACTGGCGGCGCGTTGCTGAGTGATGATGACAATGCGCTCACGATCCTGAGAGCGAGCAGCCTCGAGCATTGCATTGAGCGTCTTGAGCCGCGGCAAGGGCAAACCGCAATCCTCATCCACCGCACAGGCTGCCGGATGGGGCGATGCAAGCATCAGATCAATCACCGGGCGATGCAAGGGGCGATCCGCGCCGCAATCGAACAAATAGCTCGCCATCCATTGCGCGCGCGGGGACGTTGCTGCGCCAACAGGTGATTGCAGATCGGCCGGCGACCAACCCTGCCACGGCGCAAACAGCAGCGCGTCACTGCCAGCGCTCTGCGCACTGGCCCAGTGCCGCAGATGCTGAAGGCCGCTGCGCCGAACCTCACCTGCCCACGCAATCTCGGTGCGCTCGCCTGTCATCAGCACACTCAGCGCATCGCGCCACTCGGCGGGCACCTGATCTGCCACACCGCCAAAGAGGAGTTCGTTGGTAACCAACTGCAATGGGGAACGCGCAGTGGCCGGACGCTGTTCAGCCAGCGATTGAATGCGGGGCCGTTCGGCGGATTTATCCATGCGCAGGCTCCTTGAGAGTGGAAAGCCTGTCGCCTAATGGTGAAATGTTGATCTGAAAATTACATATTATCGGACAAGATGTTCTCTTTTTAAGAACAACGTGGTGTCCGAAGCGCTTGGCCTATTGCAGCGTGACGATTTCCTCACCGCCATCATGACGGCCATAGAACTGCATCAATTGCACAAGCAATTCGCAGCGCGCCGTCAGGTTTTCGGCCTCCAGCAATGCCTGCTTCGAGGCCGGGTCAAACGGCGCGATCTGGGAGACGCCATTGATCAGCGAGCGATCATCAAGCCGCTCAACCGAATCCCAGTCCACGCTATAGCCCTGATTATCGGCAAAGCGGCGCGCCTCGCGTTCAAAACCGCCGCGCTGGGCGTGGGTGAGGGTTTCGTCCTCATCCTCCGCGATCAATTCAGCCTCGACCTGACGGAACGCAGTGGTGACATCAAGTTCACGCACCAGGCGAAAGCGCTGCTCACCTTCGAGGATCAGGTTGTAGCGCCCATCCTCCATCGCCTGAATTTCGCCAATCCGCCCGACACAGCCCACGCTGTAAAGCGGCGCACCTTCCACCGGACGTTGCGGCTGGATCATGGCAATGCGCCGGTCGCGCACCAGCGCATTTCCGACCAGAGCCCGATAGCGTGGCTCAAAAATGTGCAAGGGCAACTGCAGGCCGGGAAACAGCACTGCGCCGGTAAGGGGGAAAATCGCCAATCGCGTGGTCATCCGCTTGCGCCTTACCCGAACAGGATGCGCGACAACCGGCGGCGCGTGGCCACCACCCATTCATCCTCAAGACCGGTCGCCTCGAAGATCTTGAGCAAACGCGCCTTGGCCGCGCCGTCATTCCATTCGCGGTCTGCAGCAATCATGGCGAGCAGCGTGTCGGCAGCCTCATCCCGCGCGCCTGCGGCAAAAGCGGCTTCGGCAAAGGCAAGCTGCGCGTCCATATCCGCAGGGTTAGCCGCAGCGGCCGCGCGCAGGCTCGCCAATTCGCCATCATCCACCCGCGTAGCTGCCAATTCCAGCGCCGCGCGCGCCGGGGCCATCGCCGGATCGGCCGCAAGACGGGGATCCGCCTCGATGCTGGCCATCACCTCGCGGGCCTGATCGGCTTGGCCCAGCGCAATCAGAGCGCGAACAAGCCCTGCATGAGCCGCCGCATTATCGGGCGCCATTTCGGTGATCTGGGCAAAGATGCCGCCCGCGCGCTGCGGATCGCCTTGGCTCAGCGCTTCTTCGGCCATGGCGAGATATTGCGACAATTGCTCGGGTGTCGGGCGATGCGGATCGGCCCCAGCTGCACCTGCACCTGCACCTGCCTCGATCGGCAACTGCGCAAGCAGTTGATCAAGCACACCGCGCAATTGCGATTCGCTGCGCGCATTGGTGAGATCGGCCACCGGCTGGCCTTGGAACATGGCATAGACAGTCGGAATCGAGCGCACCTGAAACTGGGCTGCGATGAATTGTTCTTCATCGACATTGATCTTGGCCAGCACCACGCCCTTGTCGGCATATTCGGCAGCGATCTTTTCCAGCACCGGAGTGAGCGCCTTGCACGGACCACACCATTCGGCCCAGAAATCGAGGATCACAAGGGACGTCTGCGAAGGCTCGACCACGTCCTTGCGGAAGCGCTCCACGGCCTTTTGTTCGTCAATGCTCAGACCCATGCTGGCCACGAGGATGCTCCTTGGATTGTTGCGGACGCGCCGGTGCGCCTTTGGGCAATGTGGGGAATTTCGTCGCAATGTGAAGTGCTGATTTGCCCAGAGTTCCCAAGACAAGCGATGAAATCCACGAAGTCCAATTTTGCGCTTGCAGGCCGCGCCACTCGCTGCTAACCGCGCCGCCACCCCGACAGACTGTCTGATTTCGGACAGCGCTGTAAACGTCAGTGAGCGGGCGTAGCTCAGGGGTAGAGCACAACCTTGCCAAGGTTGGGGTCGGGCGTTCGAATCGCCTCGCCCGCTCCAGTTTTCCAGCACATGAAATCGCCGCCGCTCGGTGCGGCGTGAAGCGCCGCCGGGCTTGCCCCGACGGTGCCCCGATCGCCTGTGTGGCATTTGGGCAACAAGTTTTCACCCACGGCCAGCAACCGCAGCCTGTGAGCTTGCAATGGAGCTGCTCAGCGATAGAGGCGTGATACGTTATCTCATTCTACTGAGATCAACTTTGCAATCTCCCCCTGCTAGGAAATACCCCCGATGAAAAACTTGTCCTTCCGTCATGCCGCATCCCCCACGGCCATGGTGTTTGGCCTTGCCATGGCTGCCTTGGCCAGCCCGGCGATGGCTTCTGATGCTGCCGCTGATGCCGCCGATGCCACGACTCAAAGCGCTGGTGTTGAGGATGATCTTCACAACCGCCAAACCGCAACTGATGGCACTATTCTGGTGAGCGCGGGCGGCCTGCGCGAACTTGATCTGCTGGCCGGCACCAGCGTGCTTGAAGCGCGCGAGATCCAGCGCGATGCCATCAACGGCCAGATCGGTGACTTGCTCTCCAAACTTCCCGGCGTTTCCTCAACCAGCTTTGCACCGGGCGCATCGCGGCCAGTTCTGCGCGGCCAGCAAGGCGAGCGTGTGCGTGTGCTGATCGATGGGTTGGGCACACTGGATGTCTCGAACACCTCGCCCGATCACGCGGTGACAATCGAGCCGATCACGCTTGAACGCATCGAAGTGCTGCGCGGCCCAGCTGTGCTGCTCTACGGCAGCCAGGCCATCGGCGGCGCAGTGAACGCCATCGACAAGCGCATCCCGACCCGCATGCCCGAGGAAGATTTCCACTTCGATGGATTTGCAGGGATCGACAGCGCCAGCTTCATGCGCACCGCAGCAGGCTCGCTCGATGTGGGCCTCACCAGCAATCTGGTGCTCCATGTCGATGGGTCATGGCGCAAGGCCGATGACATGCGCATCGGCGGTTTCCAGATCGCGCGCGGATTGCGCGGCGAATTGCTTGAAGAAGCAGCCGAAGAAGAAGCCAAGGGCGATTTCGAGGAAGCCGCCGAACTGCGTGAAATCGCCAACCGACGCGGCCGCGTTCCCAACAGCGATGTCGAGAGCTGGACAGCCAATGCAGGCTTGGGCCTGATCCTGGGGCAAAGCACCTTCGGGGTCGCTGTGGGCTATTATGAGACCGACTACGGCGTCATCAAACGGCCCGGCCTCAAACATGATCATGGCCACGGCGGCCACGGCCATGGTGGGCACGGGCATGGGCACGGCGGGCATGGGCATGGCCATGGCGGGCACAGCCATGGCGGGCACAGCCATGGAGATGGCGATGATGAAATCGTGCGCATCGGCCTTCAGCAGTTCCGCACCGATCTCAAGGGCGACATCTACCTCGGCGGCGGGGCGTTCGAGCGCTTGCGTCTGCGCGCGGGCTATTCCGATTACACCCACACAGAATTTGAAGGCGGCGAGATCGGCACTGTCTTCGACAGCAAGAGCATCGAAGCCCGCGCCGAACTGGTGCAGAACACCGGTGGCATTCTTCGCGGTGTGACGGGCCTTCAATTCATGCACCGCGATTTCGATGCCGAGGGTGCAGAAGCCTATGTGCCGCGCAACCTGACCGATCAATTCGCGGTTTTCACGCTTCAGGAATATGGCAACGGCCCGTTCCAGCTCGAAGCCTCGGCCCGCGCCGAGTTCACCAAAGTGCGTTCACCGGGCGCAATGGGCCACGAACATGGGCATGGGCATGATCACCATGATGATGGCCCCTTTGATCGCAGCTTCCAGACCTTCTCGGGCGCGGTTGGCCTTGTCTATCAGGGGATCGAGGGCGTGCGCATGGGTCTGAACGCCTCGCGCGTCGAACGTGCGCCGAGCGCGGAAGAACTGCTGTCCGACGGACCGCACTTTGCAACGCAAGCCTTCGAGATTGGTGATCGCGATCTGCGCGTCGAGCGCGCCTGGGGGCTTGAGGCCTATGCACGAGGCAAGATCGGCGCGGGCACTTTTAGCGTGGCGGCGTTCCGCCAGTGGTTCGACAATTACATCTTCCTGACCGAAACGGGCGACATGGATGATGGCCTGCCCGTCTTCCGCTACCGCCAGTCGGACGCCAATTTCTGGGGTGCGGAAGCTGAATTGTCCTATCCGCTGATCGACACCGGCTCCTATCGCCTGTTGACCGATCTGCGCGCGTCTTATGTCGAGGCTGATCTTGCCAATGGCGAGAACGTGCCGCGCATCCCGCCGCTGCAGTTGCTCGGCGCACTTGAAGCGCAGACCGACAGTTTTGATCTGCGCGGCGAAGTGCAGTGGTTTGGCAAGCAGGACCGCGTAGCGCCGTTCGAAACCGAAACCGACAGCTTTGCGCTGGTCAATGCGATGATCGCCTGGCGGCCCTTTGAGGCCAATCGCAATGTCACGGTGCTGCTGGCAGCAGACAACATCTTTGATGTCGTGGGCCGCCGCCATGCGAGCTTCACCAAGGATTTCATCCCGCTGATGGGCCGCAATTTCCGTGCCAGCGTCAGGATAAGCTTCTAAGCTCCTCGGTTCGCGCGAGGGTCGCAGATCAAGGGCAGTCGGGATAACCCGGCTGCCCTTTTTTCTTGGACCTCACCCCAGCGCAGCGCGCACCACAATCCATGTTTCAGCAACAAAGCTGAAACCGAACACCGTGATCGCCGCACAGGTCTGCCGTGCCGTAGCAAGTCTGCGCCCCTTGCCGGGATCAAGCCACGGCAGCCACGGCTTCAGCAAAATCACCACATCGCGCGCGTGCAGCACCAGCCACGCCGCAGACAGCAGCGAAATCGTGGAGAGCACTGGCAGGGCAATCTGCATTTCAGCAAGGGTCATGGCGCGGCTTTCGAATGGTGCTGGCCTACCCTTGCCTAATGCCCACACAGGGCCTGCGTTCCGCTGTTGGCGGCTATTCCTCGATCGCAAATGTCAGTTCGGCGTGCTCTTCGAGCCGCTTCACCAGATCTTCGCCCAGAAATGCGCCCGGCGTGCCAATCCCGCCTGCCCGCTCCAGCGAAAGCAGCGCAATGCCAGTTTCGGCCAGCATTCGGCTGGTGGAACCATAGCCCGGATCATAGCGCCCCTTCACCCCATATTGCAGCCGCTGCCCGTCCGGCATGTCGGCCACAAACACGACATCGTAAAAGCCATTCTCGCGCTCTTCCTTGGTCGGTCCCTCGCCGGGTTTGGGCGGCTTTGCACCAAAGGGGTTCTTCATGAATTCCAGCGCCGCTTGCGCTGCTGCCTTGCCCGCTTCGCCGGGGCTGGTCAGCATCATCTCGTCATACTGGAAATCCGTGCCATAGGGGTGGCCGAGCAAGAAATTGGTGCGGTGGACGTTCTTGGTGTTAATCGGAGCCATGACGAAAGGCGCAGCCCATTTGCCCAAGTCTTCCTCGTGGGCAGGAATCATACCCGAAGGCTGATCAGGGCCTTCAAAACCGGGAGTGAGCGCGAAAGGATTGCGCAGCACGTTGATGATTTTCACATCCTTGGCAGCGGCTTTCATGGTCGCGCCAAGGCTTGCCGCGGTGCCGCCTGAAAACGTCCCCTGCATCGCGCGCACCCGTCCACGGATGCGCGGGGCAGGCTTGCCGAAACGTTCGATGCAGGCCTTTTGCGTCATCAATACGCCAAGATCGAAGGGGATCGAATCAAAGCCGGATGAAAAACAGATGCGCGCGCCCGAGGCTTCGGCAGCGGCCTGATGTTCGGCAATCTTGGCGGCCATCCACGCCGGCTCTCCGCACAGATCGGCATAGTCCGTGCCCGTCTTCACACAGGCAGCCACCAGCTTATCGCCATAAAGCTGATAGGGGCCAACTGTGGTCAACACCACGCGGGTGCGCTGGCACATGGCCTCAAGGTCGGACGCGTCATCGGCATTGGCGACCACCAGCGGCGTATCGGCAGGCGCACCGATCAAATCGCGCACTTCTGCCAGTTTTTCGAGGCTGCGGCCCGCCATCGCCCACTTGGGGCCATCGTTGCGCGGGCCGTAATGGTTGCTGAGATATTCGGCCACCAGCCTGCCGGTGTAGCCGGTTGCGCCATAAACAATGATGTCAAATTCGCGGGTGGTCATGCGGGCTCTCCTTTAGCCCCGCGTGATGCGCGAGGGCGCGCCCCAAGTCCAGAGGCGTGCGCCCAAAGGCCCTAAAGCCGCGACCCTAAAGCCTCGGAAGCGTCACCCCGCGCTGGCCCATATATTTGCCCGCGCGGTCCTTGTAGCTCACCTCGCAGCGTTCATTGCCTTTGAGGAACAGGAACTGGCAGGCGCCTTCATTGGCGTAGATTTTCGCAGGCAAGGGCGTTGTGTTCGAAAATTCGAGCGTCACATGGCCCTCCCAACCGGGTTCGAGCGGGGTGACATTCACGATGATCCCGCAGCGCGCATAGGTGCTCTTGCCAAGACAGATCACCAGCACATCTTCGGGCACGCGGAAATATTCGACTGTCCGCGCGAGCGCGAAGCTATTGGGCGGGATAATGCAGACATCGGTTTCGCGGTCGACGAAGCTTTTGGGATCGAACTGTTTGGGATCGACCACCGATGAATCGACATTGGTGAAGATCTTGAATTCCGGCGCGACGCGGGCGTCATAGCCGTAGGAGGAAAGCCCATAGGAGATCACCCCGTCGCGGCGCTGGGCCTCGACGAAAGGCTCGATCATGCCGTGCTGTTGGGCTTGCTCACGGATCCACTTGTCGGAAAGAATCGCCATGCCTCATGGGATTCCCGATAGGCGAGCCAAGAGCAAGGGTCAGGCACATCTTTCCCCCCGCAATCACCCCGCCGCCAGCAGGCTGGCGTTGCCGCCTGCTGCCGTGGTGTCGATGGTCATTACCCTTTCGGTCGCAAAGCGCGCCAGATAATGCGGGCCGCCTGCCTTGGGCCCGGTGCCAGACAAGCCCTCACCGCCGAAAGGCTGGCTTTCCACCACCGCGCCGATCTGGTTGCGGTTGACGTAAAAATTGCCGACCCGCGCGCGCGCCTTGACGAAATCGCGCGTGGCAGCGATGCGGCTGTGGAGGCCTAGCGTCAGGCCGAAACCCGTGGCGTTGATGTCCGCGACCACCTGTTCCAGCCCATCAGCGGCAAAGCGCGCGACGTGGAGGATGGGGCCGAAATGCTCGTCCTTGAGCGCGGTGATCCCCGGCACTTCGATGATCGCAGGCGCAACAAAGCAGCCCTTGGTGGCTTCAGGCGGGAGGGGCAGCCGGGTGACCGGCCAGCCCGCAGCCTCGCACGCGGCGATATGCGCCTCCAGCCGTTCGCGCGCGGCTTCATCGATCACCGGGCCAACATCGGTCGCAAGGTCTGCCGGGCTGCCAATGGTGAGCGCTTCCAGACCGCCGCGGATCATTGCCAGCATGGTGTCTGCGACATCGTCTTGGAGATAGAGCACGCGCAAGGCCGAACAGCGCTGGCCTGCGCTCTGGAACGCGCTGGCAACGACATCGCGCACCACCTGTTCGGGCAGGGCCGAGGAATCGACAATCATCGTGTTTTGCCCGCCGGTTTCAGCGATCAGCGTGGCAATCGGCCCTTCACGCGTGGCCAGCGTGCGGTTGATCGCGCGCGCGGTGGCGGTTGATCCGGTAAAGGCCACGCCAGCGAGCGCGGGATGCGCGGTCAGATGCGCTCCCACCTCGCCGCCGCCGGGGATAAGCTGCAGCGCCTCGGGCGGAATGCCTGCCTCGTGACACAGCTTGACGGCAAGCGCGGCGATCAGCGGAGTTTGCGGCGCAGGCTTGGCTAGCACAGTGTTGCCCGCAGCAAGCGCGGCAGAAGCCATCCCGATGAAGATCGCGAGCGGGAAGTTCCACGGCGCAATCGTCACAAACACTCCGCGCCCGTGGAGGCTGAGGGTGTTTTCCTCCCCCGTCGGGCCGGGCAAGTGCACAGGCGCGCTGAATTGCCGGCGCGCTTCGGCAGCGTAATAGCGTAGGAAATCAACCGCCTCGCGCACTTCCAGCACGGCATCGACCAGCGTCTTGCCCGCCTCGCGCTGGCACAGGCTAAGGAATTCAGGCGTGTGCGCCTCGAACAGGCGGGCGGCTTCTTCGAGCAGCAGCGCGCGCCGCTCTCCGCCCAGCGCATCCCAACCCGGTTGCAGCGCGAGTGCGCGCGCGAAGGCCGCGTCGATCTCGGCTGCGGTGGCAGGGCGCATGACGCCGACCTGCGCGGAGCGGTCATGCGGCGAGCTGATCGCCACTTCGGCGGCGGCGCCCAGCGGGAAAGTCGGCTCGGCGCGCCACGACACATTGGCCAGTTCCCGCAGCCGCGCCTGGAGCGGTTCAAGCACCAGCGGATCGGCCAGATCAACGCCTGCGCTATTCACCCGCGCGCCGAATATATCCTTGGGCAAGGGGATCGCCGGATTGCGGCGCTGATCCATCGCGGCAAGCTCTGCCACCGGATCGCTCACCAGGTCAGCGGCGGGAATGGCGGCATCGCCCATGCGGTTCACAAAGCTGGTGTTGGCCCCGTTCTCCAGCAGGCGGCGCACCAGATAGGCGAGCAATTCCTTGTGCCCGCCCACCGGCGCATAGATCCGCACCGGAGTGGGATTATTGCCTTCAATCCGGCGCAGTGCGGCGTAAACCTCCTCGCCCATGCCATGCAGGCGTTGAAACTCGAAAGGTTTTTGTTGGCCGACCGCTTCGCTGCTTGAGGCCAGATGTTTGATCGCCGCAATCGTGTAAGCATTATGCGTCGCAAAGGCCGGGCGGATCACGTCGCTTGCCTCGAACAGGCGGGCAGCGCATGCGAGGTAGCTGACATCGGTAGCGATCTTGCGGGTGAAGACGGGGTAATCATCATGCCCGCCGACTTGCGCGGCCTTCACCTCGCTGTCCCAATAAGCGCCCTTCACCAGCCGCACGAACAGCTTGCGGCCATGCCTGCGTGCCGCGCGCGCGGCCCAATCGCACACCGCAAGCCCGCGCTTCTGATAGGCCTGAATGGCAAGACCAAAGCCTTCCCAACGGCTGCCATCGGCGCGCACGAACAAACTGTCATCGGCCAGCAGCGTCTCGATGATGTCGAGACTGAGTTCGAGCCTTTCAGCCTCCTCGGCATCAATGGTGAAATGGATATCGGCATCGCGCGCCTTGGCGGCGAGACCCTTCACCACCGGAACCAGCGCATCATGGGCAGCGCGCGCATGAGCGAAATCATATTTCGGATAGAGCGCAGACAGCTTCACCGAAATGCCGGGCGATCCCTGCACGCCCGCGCCGCTTTCGTGCGCCAGCCGATCAAGCGCGCCGTGATAAGACGCCAGATAGCGCGCCGCATCGCCGTGCGTCATTGCCGCCTCGCCCAGCATATCGAAGCTGTGCGTGATGCCCGCCGCGCGTTCGGGCGCGGCGCGTTTCAAAGCCTCGTCAATGGTGCGGCCGAACACAAACTGCCCGCCGAGGATTTTCATCGCCTGACCGGTGGCAGTGCGGATCACCGGTTCGCCCAACCGATTGATCGCGCGCTTCAAGGCGCTGCCCATGCCGCGCTGGCGGGCCTCGGGCGGATCAAGCACTTCGCCTGTCAGCATCAGTGAGAACGTCGCCGCATTGACAAAGGTCGAAGTGCTTTCGCCCAGATGCTCGCCCCAGTCGATCTTGCCAATCTTGTCGCGGATCAGCGCGTCCGCAGTCGCTGCATCGGGCACGCGCAGCAGCGCTTCGGCAAGGCACATCAGCGCAATGCCTTCTTCGGTATCAAGGCCATATTGCTGCAGGAAGGCGTCAATTCCGCTGGCCTTATGAGCGCGCGCGCCTTCGATCAGACGGATGGCGAGGCTGGCGGCCTCATGATGCACCCGCGAGGCAGGCGCTGCCTGATCAATCCGCAAGGCAAGGCACGTCTCCTCATCCTCACGAAAGGCGCGGCGCAGTTCGGCGCGGTCAATCGGCGGGAGGGTGGTGGCGGAAAGATCAGCCATAAATGATTTCACCTGAAACGATTCGCGGGAAGAATCGCGCATGAACCTCGAAAGGCTGCGCTGCAAGATGGCTGTTGGCAGTCGTCAGGCCGGATGGGCGGCTTGATCGCGCGGGCCGCGGCGAGTACCCGTTGGCCTGCAATCACGAGAGGGCGATTTTGATGCGTATGTTCTGCTTTCGCTGCCGGGACGGGGAAGATGGCGGGAAGCGGCGCTCGATCCACCGCGAGGCGCATCTGAAATACATCGCCGACAAGGCCGAGCATCTGGTTATCGCCGGGCCTTTGAAGCGCGCCGATGGGCTGATCATCGGCTCGCTGCTGATCGTGAAGGCCGAGGACGAAGCAGGCGCGCGCGCGGTGCTTGATGATGATCCCTATCTGACCGGCGGCGTGTGGCAATCAATCAGGGTGGATGAATTCAGCCCGCTCTTGGGCGATTGGGCGTAAGCGCGGGCAGCGCAAGCCGATGCGGTCAGCTTGCGAACACCGGCTCCAACCTTAGGATACGGCCAGGCCCGCCGCCATTGGGGCCAATCGCAAAATCCTCAATCGCCCAGATCGAACCATCCGGCGCCTGCGAGACGTGCCGGATGCGCACATTCATCGGGATTTCCTGCGCAACCTCGATATTGTCTCCGTCAAAGCGCAGCCGGATCAGCGAACGTGCTCGCAGCGCGCCGATGATGGCATCGCCTTGCCATGCGGCAAATTGCGTGCCCCGATAGAAGAACATCCCGGCAGGAGCGGGCGCAACATTCCAGGTAAAGCGCGGCGCAACAAATCCATCACCCGGCGCATGATCGGGAATATCATTGTCCTGCGCCCCATTGTTCCGGCCATTCGACACCAACGGCCAGCCATAATTGCCGCCCGGAATGATCAGATTGACTTCATCGCCCCCCTGAGGCCCATGCTCTGTCTGCCATTGTCGGCCATCCGGCGCGAAGGCGATCCCGTAGACATTGCGATGCCCCAAAGACCAGATATCAGGCCGGGCGCCGGGCGTTAAAACAAAGGGATTATCGGCCGGAACATCGCCGTTGGCAAAAATTCTCACTGTCTTGCCGAGCGCATTCTCAAGGCTCTGGATGCCGTCGAATTCATCGCGCGCGCCGCCTGCAATGAACAGATATCGCCCATCAGGCGAAAAGGCCATGTACGCGCCGATCTGAAAGCCGGTGGGGATAGGCACAATCTTTTCCTGTCGCCAGAGCACCTCGACATTGCGCAAAGCAGGCGCGTTGAGTGTCGGATCAAGCTGGGCACGCAGCACTGTGAGCCCCTCGGGCTTGAAACGCAGATCAGCGGCATTGCGCCCGACGCGCGGCTCATCCGGCCCGCCGGGTTCGAAATAGCTGATATAAACCAGCCGGGTGGTTTCATAATCCGGCGAACGCAGCACATAATATACACCGGTGTTTTCAGGCAGGCCGGTCACCTGCGCACGCGCACCTGTTGTTGACATGACCCACAACCGACCCGGTTCCTGCACCGCAACATCGCCGCGTTCGGTGAGGACGATCAGTTCGTTGGTGAGGAAGTCCATCGACCAAGCGGTTTCAAAAGTGGCGATGGGAGTGGACGTGACGCCTGTGATCGGCTGAGGTGTGGGAGCGGGCGTGGGAGCCGGTGAAATCGCAGGCGGGACCGGCCCCGGCGCGGGTGCAGCGCCCTCACCGCCGCAGCTTGAACCAAGACATGCAAAGCATGCCAGCGACATCAATGTAAGCTTCTTCATCGCCTGCGGCTATGGCCGCAAATGCTTGTCATATATAGTGAAAGATCGGAGTTTCTGCTCCATTTTGGTGGATAATCGGGCGATCGAAAGGCCCTATCCAAACAAGCGCCGCGCGACGGCATCAAGCTTGGCCATCACCGCCGGATCATGTTCATCAGGCGCGGTGATCACCGCATCATCGAGCGCAGTATCGATTGGCGACGGCGCGCGGGTTTCAGGCAGGGCGGCGATGAATTGCGCGACAGTATCGCGCGCCAACTGGCTGTTGGCCTGCATCTGCGTGACAACCTCGGCCACATCCACCGCCTCGCCATCACGCCAGCAATCGTAATCGGTCACCATGCCGACGAGCGCATAGGGCAGCTCCGCCTCGCGGGCGAGCTTGGCTTCGGGCATGGCGGTCATCCCGATCACGTCTGCGCCCCATTGCCGGTACATCCGGCTTTCAGCGCGGGTGGAAAATTGCGGGCCTTCCATGGCCAGATAGGTCGCGCCCACGGCCACCTTGCCGCCCGCTGCCGCAACGGCGTTTGCGGCCATTTCGGACAAGCGCGGGCAAACCGGATCAGCCATGGAAACATGGGTGACAAAGCCGCTGGTGAAAAAGGTTGAGGGGCGACCTTTCGTGCGATCGATGAATTGTTCGACAATCGCAAAACGGCCCGGCTCCAGTTCCTCGCGCAAGCTCCCCACCGCCGAAATCGCCAGAATATCGGTGCAGCCAGCGCGTTTGAGCGCATCAATATTGGCCCGCGCATTCAATTCTGATGGGCTTACCGGATGGCCCCTGCCATGCCGCGGCAGAAAGCGCACCTTCACATCGCCGATACGCCCGCACAGCACTTCATCCGAAGGATCACCCCACGGGGTTTCAATTGCGATCCACTGCGCATCCTCAATGCCCGACATGGCATAAAGGCCCGATCCCCCGATGATCCCGATGCACCATTCGCTGGCCATGTGTGGCTCCCTTTAAGGATGCGGGCCTTAGGCCAGTTGCACCTTTTCGGGCAAGGGTCCGCGGATCGCCTTGTCAGCCTCGGCATAAGGCGCAGCGATCGCAGGATGCGCGCTCATCATGGCGTAATGCCCTGCAAGGCCGGGCCAATTATCCAGCGGCATTTCGGCGACCAGCGCAATCTGCCCCAGCACGCAGGCAATGGTGATGTCCGCAATCGACAGCGCGCCGCCTGCAAAATATTTCTCGCCGGCCAGCCCCGCTTCGAGGGTATCGAGGATAACCGGCATTTGTTCAGCCCATGTGCTGCGCGCCTTGGCGAGATCGGGCGCCTCGCCCTTGGTGACGGCAAAGAACACCGGGCGGAAAATGCCGAGCCCCCCCGCCATGGCGAGCGCGGTGTCAGCATATTCTTCCCAGAACAAGGCGCGGGCATGGGCAAAAGCTTCTGCCGGATATAGCGCGGGTGAGGGATGCTTTTTCTCGATATAGGCGCAGATCGCACTTGAATCCGCGATGGTTCCGCCTGTGCCTTCGGTTGCAATCGAACGATCCCGCAGCACGGGGATGCGCTTCATCGGGGAGATATCTCGAAACCATTGCGGCGGAGCAAAGACATTGACCGCCTCGATCTCATATCCTGCGTTCTTGAGGATACAGACGCCTGCCACCTTGCGGACAAAGGGTGAAACCGGGCTGCCATAGATCACAAGATCAGGCGATGGGTCAGTCATGGCTGGAGGCTCCTCTTTTGCCGTCGTTCTGGCGCTCTGATAGGGCCACAAGCAAATAGCGCAATGGATAGGCGCGCAAGCTGCCCTGCGAAGCGTATGATGCGCCCACACAGTCATTGCGTTTTGAGTTGCAACGCGCCACTTTTGTCGGCGTGGAACGAATCCCGCATAAGCGGACCCGAACGAGAGAGAGGAACTCACATGGTCACCCAATACAAGAACCTGATCGGCGGCGAGATGATCGAAACCGGCCAGTGGATGGATGTGGTCAACCCGGCGAATGAGCAGGTGATCGGCCAGGTCCCGGTCTGCGGCAAGGACGAGCTCGACAAGGCCGTGGCCGCCGCGCGCGCCGCTTTCAAGACCTGGAAAAACACCCCCATCGAGGAACGTCGCGCTGCGATCATGGCGATTTCGGGCGCCATCAAGGAGAACGCCGAAGAACTCTACCGCCTGCTCACCTCCGAGCAGGGCAAGCCGCACGATCAGGCCAGGGGCGAGATTTATGGCGCTGCCGGGATGAGCGCGGCGCAATCGACCTTGAGCCTTGAGGATGAAATCAACGAGGATAGCGAAGCGCGCCTGTCGCGCACCCGCCGCGTGCCGGTGGGCGTGGTGGGCGGCATCGTGCCGTGGAACTTCCCCGTCATGATGGCGATCCAGAAGATCGTGCCTGCCATGCTTTCGGGCTGCACCATTGTCCTGAAGCCTTCGCCCTTCACCCCGCTCACGACTTTGCGCATTGCCGAGCTGATTGCCGACAAGGTCCCCGCCGGTGTCGTCAACATCATCACCGGCGAGGATGATCTGGGGCCGCTGATCACTTCGCACCCCGACATCGACAAGATCACCTTCACCGGCTCCACCGCCACCGGCAAGAAGATCATGGAAGGCGCTTCGGCAGACCTCAAACGCATCACGCTGGAACTGGGCGGCAACGACGCCTCGATCGTGCTGCCCGATGCCGATCCCAAGAAGGTTGCCGAGCAATTGTTCTGGTCAAGCTTCTCGAACGCTGGCCAGATCTGCGTTGCGGCCAAGCGCGTCTATATCCACGAGGATATCTATGACGAGCTGTCAGCCGCGATCGTCGAATATGCCAAGACCGTGAAGGTCGGCGATGGCAGCCAGCAGGGCACCGGCGTCGGCCCGATCCAGAACAAGAAGCAATATGAGCGCGTGCTGGAGCTGATCGAGGATGCCAAGTCCAACGGCTACAAGTTCCTGCTCGGCGGGAATGTCGATCCTTCGGGCACGGGCTATTTCGTACCGCTCACCATCCTTGATAACCCGCCCGAAGACGCGCGCATTGTGGCCGAAGAACAATTCGGACCCGTCATGCCGCTGATGAAGTTCTCTTCGGAAGAGGAAGTGATCCAACGCGCCAACAATTCCGAATATGGACTTGCAGGCGCGGTGTGGACAGCGAACCCGGAAAAGGGTGTCGAGATTGCCGAACAGCTTGAAACCGGCACTGTGTGGGTCAATGAATACCTCCACCTCTCGCCCTTTGCGCCGTTTGGCGGGCACAAGCAGTCGGGCTTTGGCGCCGAATATGGCAAGGAAGGTTTGAAGGAATTCACCTACCCGCAGGTGATCACCGTCAAGAAGGACAATGTCCCCGCCTGAACCGTGGGGCTGTCACCTGATGAACTGAGCGCCGGGCTGGCGCGGGTGTGTTCCCGCGCTGGCCTTGGTGCTTTGTCAGTTGCCCCGCAGCGCCTCACCGGCGGGGCGGTGATGGAAAGCTGGCGCTTTGCTTGCGGGGACGCGGCCTTCGTGCTGCGCCGCGCGCCAAGCCTCGCCTTCATGGAAGGGCGGCCCTATGGCCACCGCGTCGAAGCCGCGCTGATCGAGGCGGCTCGGGAGAAGGGCGTGACCGCGCCGGAAGTGGTGGCGGTGCTGGAGGAGGGTGACGGGCTGGGCTCGGGCTTCATCATGCGCGCGCTGCCGGGGACGGCCGATCCCAAGGTAATACTTGGCTGCGATGATCCAGGCGCGCTGCTGCGTCAGATTGCCCGCGATCTGGCGCGCATCCACCGCTTGCGGCCAGCCGATGTGCCGGAAGGCGTGCCGGTGATGGATACCCGCACCGCGATTGCTGACTTGAAGGCGCAGTTCATCGAGGCAGGCGGCGACAGGCCCATCATCGCGCTGGGCCTGAAATGGCTGGAGGACAATTGCCCGCCCGAAGTCGAACCCGTGCTCAACCACGGCGATTATCGGATGGGCAATCTCTTGGCCCAAGGCTCGCAGCTCACCGGCGTGCTCGATTGGGAAATCGCCCATTTCGGCGATGCCCACGAGGACTTGGCCTTCGGCTGCATGGCGGTGTGGCGCTTTCACCGCTACGACCGCCCCGCACTGGGGCTGGGCTCTATCGCGGACTACCTCGCCGCCTATGAGGCCGAGGCGGGGGTCGCAATCGACCCCGCTCGTTTCCGCTTCTGGACAATCTACCGCACCGTGTGGTGGGCGCTGGGATGCCTCAAGATGGCGGCGCAATGGCGTTCTGGCGCGGACCGGATGTTAGAGCGCGTGGTGATCTCACGCCGCACATCCGAGCAGGAGCTCGACCTGCTGCTGCTGCTGGAGGAGGATGCGCCGCAAGCCGAGCAGGCGCGGCCGCTTGAACCCTTGATCACCACCTGCCCCGGCAAAGGTGAAGCAGATTCGGGCGAAATTGCCACGGCCATTTCCGAGTGGCTGTGGAGCCTGAAAGACAGGCTGACCGGGCATGACCGGTTCCAGCTGGCCGTCGCCCGCAACGCGCTGGGCATGATCTCGCGCGAAAGTCGCTGCATCACGCGGATTGAGGACAGTCAGCTTGCTGCGGACCTTCTTTCTGGCACCGCTTCGCTACGCTCGGATGGTTTGCTCGCCAGACTTCGCCGCGATGCGCTCGGCAAGCTTGCGGTCGATATCCCCAAATACCCCGCGCTCAGCGCCGCGCGCAAAAAATGGACTGGAGAGGAATAAACCATGGACTTTGCCATCCCCGCAGACTTGGCTGCCTATCTCGATGAACTCGACGCCTTCATCGCGGCCGAGATCAAGCCGCTAGAGCAACAGGACGACAACATCCGTTTCTTCGACCACCGCCGCGAATATGCGCGCACGGATTTCGAGGCGGGCGGGCTGCCGCGGCACGAGTGGGAAGAACTGCTGAAAGAAGCCACCCGCCGCGCCGATGCGGCAGGCCATTGGCGCTTCTCCGCGCCCAAACGCTATGGCGGCAAGGACGGCAGCAACCTGTGGATGGCGGTGATCCGTGAGCATTTCGCGCGGATGGGCTTGGGGCTGCACAATGACTTGCAGAACGAACACTCGATCGTGGGCAACTTCCCCTTCGTCGCCATGTTCGATCAATGGGGGACAGAGGCGCAGAAGGAGGAGTTCATCACCGGCGGCTTTGAACGCACGCGGCGGGTCGCCTTCGGCCTCACCGAACCGCACCATGGCTCGGACGCCACCCACATGGAAACCCACGCGGTGCGCGAGACCCGCGACGGGGTCGATGGCTGGCTCATCAATGGCGAGAAGATGTGGATCACGGGCATGCACGTCGCCACCCACTGCGCGATGTTCGCGCGCACGGGCGGAAAGGCGGGCGATGCCAGCGGGATCACCTGCTTCCTCGTCCCCAACCCCACCGAGGGGCTGAAGATCGAGGAGTGGATGTGGACCTTCAACATGCCCACCGACCACCCGCGCCTGTCGGTGACGAATGTCTGGGTGCCCGATTCTGCGATCCTTGGCGTCGAAGGGCGCGGGCTGGCGCTGGCGCAAAGCTTCGTCCACCAGAACCGCATCCGGCAGGCCGCATCAAGCTGCGGCGCGGCGCTCTATTGCATCGACGAGAGCGTGAAATATGCGCGGGAGAGGAAGCCCTTCGGCGAGGAATTGGCGCGCAATCAGGGCATCCAGTTCCCGCTGGTGGAGCTCGCGACGCAGGCGGAGATGCTGCGGCTTTTGATCTTCAAGACTGCGTGGGAGATGGACAATATGCCCCACGAGGAGATTGAACGCACCATCTCGGACAAGGTGAGCATGTGCAATTACTGGGCAAACCGGCTGGTGTGCGAGGCGGCTGATCGGGCGATGCAGGTGCATGGCGGCATCGGCTATTCGCGCCACAAGCCGTTTGAACACATTTATCGCCACCACCGCCGCTACCGGATCACCGAAGGCGCAGAGGAAATCCAGATGCGCAAAGTGGGGGCCTATCTGTTCGGCTATCTCGGGCCGAAGCGGGGGCAGTTCGGCTAGGAGCCCCTTCTCCACCACCCTGCCAAGAGGCTCCCGATCACCACGTGCCACACCGCCGAAATCGCGGCAGGCACGGGCGCGAGCGCGGCTTGGCTGACGCTTGCGAATTGCGCGGCGAAAGCAGGGGTTTTGGCAAGGCCCGAACCCAGCCCTGAATTCTGCATCCCGACCTCGATCGACACTGTGCGCGCCTCGGCCAGCCCGAGGCCCAGCAGGCGCGCCAGCACATATCCCAGCGCAAAGCCGCAAGCGTGCAGCAGAAATGTCGCCAGCAGCAGCACGCCAGCGTGCTCTGCAATCTGCGCTTTCGCACCGCCAACAATCCCGCCAACAATCAGGATAACGAGCACGATCGCCACCAGCGGCAACACCGCACTGACCCGCGCCGCCGCGCGCGGGAAGGCGGTGTTGAGCGCGGTTCCCAGCACCACAGGAACGAGCACAATGCTCACCATGTTTTGCAGCAGGTTCCAGCGGTCAATCTCGACATAGGCCCCTGCCAGCCAACCGGTCAGCAGCGGGGTGAGCACCACGGCGGCGAGCGTTGAGGCCATGGTCATTGCCACCGACAGCGCGACATTGCCGCGCGCGAGGAACGCCACGATGTTGGAGGCAGTGCCGCCCGGACAGCAGGCCACCAGTATCAGCCCCACAGCCAAACCCTGTTCAAGCCCCATCGCCTTGGCAATCGCAAAGCCAGCGAACGGCATAACTGTGAATTGCAAGCCCACGCCTGCCAGCAAAGCCTTGGGCAAGGCAGCGAGCGCGCGGTAATCGGCAAAGGTCAGCGTCAGGCCCATCGCCAGCATCACCAGCCCTAGCGCAAGGCTGAGCAAGGGCTGGCCGCCCGCCCGGATACTGCCATCGGTCAGCCAGGTGAAGGCAGGCGGGAAAAACCACGCGCAGGCCACGCCGACAACTGTCAGCAAGGCAAAATTGTTGGTGATGGCGCGCAGCATGGCTTGGCCTGATCGTCCCCTCATGAACCGCTGGCTGCAATCGACCAGCGACTTGGCCCAGCCCTAGCAATATCCTTGCGCGCCGCTAGTGTCTCGGCCCAATCAGGGAGACATAATCATGCGTCATTTCGCCGCCGCCTTGCTGGCCACCGCTGCTGCGGTTGCAACGCCGCTTGCTGCGCAAGACAAAGAGCCCAAGCCCGAAAAGTGGAACGTTGAAGCGCCCAAAGGTGCAGCGATCCGCCAAGTGCCGATCCAGACCGATGAAGGCACCTGGATGGATGTGGATGTCTCGCCCGACGGACGCACGCTCGCCTTCTCGCTCTTGGGCGACATTTACACCATGCCGATCACGGGCGGCACGCCCACCCGCATTGCCGAGGGCATGGCATGGGAAGTCCACCCGCGTTTCTCCCCCGATGGCAGGCGGATTGCCTTCACCTCGGATCGCGGCGGCGGCGATAATATCTGGGTGATGAACACAGACGGCTCGGACAAGCGGCAGGTAACGAACGAGGATTTCCGACTGCTCAATCAGCCGAGCTGGTCGCCCGATGGGCAATATATCGCGGCGAAAAAGCATTTCACCACCCAGCGTTCACTCGGGACGGGCGAAGTGTGGCTCTATCACGTGAGCGGCGGCGGCGGTGTGCAAGTGGTCGAGCGCGCCAATGACCAGCTGCAAAAGGAGCTGGGCGAGCCGGTGTTTGCACCCGATGGCACGGCGATATACTTCACCCGCAACACCACACCCGGCAATATCTTCGAATACGCACAGGATTCGAACGCGGGCATCTTCGTCATTGAACGCCATGATCTCGCGACCGGAGAAACCCTGACAGCGGCGGGCGGCTATGGCGGCGCGGTGCGTCCCGCGCCTTCGCCCGATGGCAAGGAACTCGCTTTCGTGCGCCGCAACAAGGACCAATCGCAGCTGTGGGTGAAAGACCTCGGCAGCGGGCGCGAGCGGATGATCTACGGCCAGCTTGATCTTGATGTGCAGGAAACCTGGGCCGTCACCGGCGTCTATCCCAACACCGCCTGGACACCCGACAGCCGCTCGGTCATCTTCTGGGCAGGAGGCAAATTGAACCGCGTAAACCGCGACGGGAGCGGGCATGCGGTGATCCCCTTTGCGATCAACGATACGCGCGGGATTGCCGATGCGCCGCATCCGGTGATCGACGTGTCGCCCGCCAGCTTCACCACTGCCATGCCGCGCTTTGTGACATTGTCGCCCGATGGGACGCGCGTGGTGTTTGAAAGCCTTGGGAGGCTCTACACCAAGCCCGCCGGCTCCAGCGCTGTCCCCGTGCCGCTCACCGGCGACAAGGCCGACGCAATCGAAGCCTTCCCCGCTTTCAGCCGCGATGGCTCCAAACTCGCCTATGTCCGCTGGAATGATGAAAAACTCGGCGAGATCGTGCTGGCCGATGCACGCGGGCAAAACCGCCGCGTGATCAGCGCGCGGCCCGGCCACTATGCCAATCTGGCCTTTTCGCCCGATGGCAGGATGCTTGCCTTTGAAAGCCGCATCGGCGGTTATCTGACCGCGCCCGAATATTCCGAAAACCCCGGCGTCTATGTGATGCCCGTCAGCGGAGGTGCTGCGCAGCTGGTCAGCCGTGATGCCGCCAGCCCGCAATGGGGCGCATCATCCGAACGCCTGTTCATGACCGCGCGCGATGGTGGCAAGGCAGCGCTGATTTCGACCGACCTCGGTGGCGAGGCGCGGCGCGTCCATGTGCGCGGCGAGCTTGCCAATGATTTCCGCGTTGCGCCTGATGGCCGCACGATTGCCTTCCGCCAGAATTACGAGGTTTTCGCCATGCCACTCTTGCCCGGCGGCAAGCCGGTTGATGTGAGCGAGAGCGGCGGGCCGCTGCCGGTTACGCGCATCAGCACCGGGGGGGCGGATTACATCGGCTGGGCGCGCGGGGGCGAGACTTTGTTCTGGTCGATCGGGCCTGAACTTCAGAGCGCGCAAGCCGCCGAATTCTTTGCCGCAGCGCCCAAGGCGGCGGATGACAAGGCCGAAAAGCCCAGACCCGCCATCAGTCGCACCGGCCTTGCCATGACAGTCGCAGCCGCCAAGCCTTCAGGCGTGGTCGCAATCACCGGCGCGCGCATCCTCACCATGAAGGCAGGGCTCAGCGATGATGATGCCGGCGTGATCGAGGACGGCGTGATCGTGATTGAGGGTGATCGCATCCGCGCCATTGGCCCTGCGGCGAGCACACAAGTTCCCGCTGGCGCCAAAGTGGTCGAGGCGGCGGGCAAGGTGATCATGCCCGGCCTTGTCGATGCCCATGCCCATGGGCCGCAAGGGGTCGGCGACCTTATCCCGCAGCAGAATTGGTCGCTGGTGCAGAACCTCGCGATGGGGGTGACAACGCTGCACGATCCATCAAGCCGCGCCAGCCAGATCTTCGCCGCCGCCGAACGCCAGCGCGCCGGCTTGCTGCTGGCCCCGCGCATCTTCTCAACTGGCGAGATCATCTACGGAGCGCGCGCTCCGGGGGTCTATGCGCGCATCGATTCCTACGAAGATGCGCTTGCCCACGTCCGCCGGATCAAGGCGCAAGGCGGAATTTCGGTGAAGAACTACAACCAGCCGCGCCGCGAACAACGCCAGATGGTCGCGCGTGCAGCTGCTGAGGAGAATATGCTGGTGGTGGCCGAGGGCGGCTCGCTGTTCGGGATGGACATGAACATTGTCGCCGATGGCAATTCGACGCTTGAACATAACGTCCCGGTCGATGTGTTCTATAACGACGTGCTGCAATTCTTCGGCCAGTCGAACACCAATTACACGCCCACGCTGGTGGTGACCTATGGGGGGCTGGCGGGCGATCCCTATTGGCGGCAGGCAACCGATGTGTTCGACAATCCGTTAATGATCCACACCCCGCCGCGCGCGCTGCTCGCTGATAATGCGCGCCGCGTGAAAGCGCCCGAATGGGCATTCATGGATGATAACAACGCGCGTGAGGCGCGAAAGCTTGCCAAACAGGGCGTTAAAGTCAGCATCGGCGCGCATGGCCAGCAGGCAGGCGTGGGCGCGCATTGGGAATTGTGGAGCTTTGTCCGCGGCGGGATGAGCGCGGTTGAGGCCTTGAAGGCAGGCACCATCGCGCCTGCCCAATCGCTCGGCATGGACAAGGACATCGGCAGTCTTGAGGTGGGCAAGCTGGCTGACTTGCTGATCCTGTCCGACGATCCTTCGCAGGATATCCGCAAATCGGATTCAATCGAACAGGTGATGTTGGGCGGGCGGCTTTATGATGCCAAGACGATGAACGAAGTCGTCACCGGCACGGCCAAGCGCCGCGCCTATTGGTGGGAGGGCGGCAGCAATACCGCGCCCGGATCGGACGAAGCGCGCGCGGCGGTGGATAGTCACGGGCACGGCGATGATGGCCACGGGCATGGGCCTGCCTATTAATTGCAGCTGGCGGGGGAATCACTCCCCCGCCATTTCCGCCTCCAGAAGTTTTTTCAGGTCTTTCAGAGCCTTGGCCCGCAGCTGGTGCACGCGCGGGACGCTGACCTCAAGCACGGCGGCGATTTCGGTGAGGTTCAATTCCTCCACAAAGAACAATTGCAGCACCAGTTTCAGCCGATCGGGCAGCGCCGTCATGGCGCGGATCAGGTATTCGCGATCTTCGGCCGCACACAAAGCCTCAAACGGATCGGGATCATCACTGGCAAAGGCCATGCTGGTTTCATCATAGGCCTCAGAAATCGGCGTAAGCGTGATGGCCGAGGCTTCCAGATCAAGCAATTCGGCATCCGACAGGCCGAGTTCGGCGGCAATCTCACCCCGGTCAGGTTCGCGCTTCAACCGGCTGCGCAAATCCCGCAAGGCTTCATCATAGGCGGCCAGCCGCCGCCGGGCTGAGCGCGTGGTGGACATCGAACGGCGCAGTTGATCGACCATCGCGCCGCGCACGCGGATTTTGGCATAGGCGGCAAAGCCATCTTCGGTCGGCCCATTGTGCCGCTGTGCGCATTCGGTGAGCGCCATCAGCCCTGCCTGCATCAGATCATCCAATTCCAGCCCGTCGCGTCCGGCTCCATAAACGTGCCAGGCTGTCCGGCGCACCAAGGGGAGAAAGCGCCGCACGCGGTCGGCAACTTCGCTATGCGGGCGCGCGGCGGCTGCGCCATAGGCGCGAAAGGCGGATGCATCATGTTTCATGCCGCCATCTCCTGAGGTGCAGGCAAGGCCGGTGCCGGAGGCCCCTCGCCGCCGATCACGCCCACCACTTCAACCGGCTGGGTCGCTGGCAATTCATGGATCGACAGCACAAGGCACGCGCGCGCGCGCTGTTTGAGCAACGCTGCCAATGCGCGCCGGGCGGGCGGCTGGACGATCAGCGCCAATGCGCCGCCCTCACGGGCAATCGCATCATTGACAGCGCCCACAATCATCGCGCCGCAATCCGGATCAATCAGCGGCTGCCCGGTCGCAGGGTCAATCATCCCGCCAAGGATTGCGCTTTCAAGCCCGGCATCGAGCGTCACGACTTTCAAAGCCTCGCCCGGCCCTGCCACCCGCGCCACCAGCCTTGCGCCAAGATCACTGCGCACATGATCAATCAGCGAGTCAAAATCCTGCGTTTGCTGCAAGCCCAATGCCAGCGCGGTGAAGAGCGGCTGGGGGTGCGCAAGCCCAATCCCATCAGCAATCAGCGCACGCAGCACCCGTGTGAGCGCAGCAAGCGAAAGCGGATCGGGATAGACCGCCTCCACCAGCGCAGGCGCGCGGGATTTGAGCGCATCGATCCATTCGCGCACTTCTTCAGGGCCAAGCAGCGCGTGCGCTTCGGCGAGCAAGGCTTGCTGGGTGTGGGTGGCGATAACTGTTGCAGGGTCAACCACCAGAAACCCTTCGGCCACGGCATGATCGCGCAAGGCGGGATCAATCCACAAGGCGGGGCAATCAAAGCTGGGATCATGGGTTGCCTCACCCGTTAGGCCGAGATTGGCATAGGGCCCGGGGCGCACGTCGCCTGCATCAATGGCCAACAGCCGCGCAGGCCGCACCGCGCCGCGCGCAATCACCACGCCGCCCAGCATCACCGCATAATCCTGCGCCGCCAGATCGAGCGAATCGCGGATGCGGAACTGCGGCAGGACAAAGCCCAGATCGCGCGAGAGTTGCTTGCGGATGCCGGTGATACGAGCGATCAAAGGCGCGCCTTGTGTCTTATCAACCATGCCAACAAGGCCAAAGCCGAGTTCCACTGTTACCAATGTCGCATCGCTGACATCGGCCAAGGCAATGTGATCGGGCGCAACTTCGGGCTCGGCGGATTCTTCGACGACAGGCGGCGCAGCAGCGCGGCGGGCAAGGTTCCACCAGATTGCCCCTGCAATCGCGGCTCCGGGCAGGAAAATCATCTGCGGCATGGCCGGAACCATGCCAATCCCACCGAGTATCAGCGCCACCGGCAGCCATCCGCGCGGATCGGAAAACTGCCCGCCAATCTGGCCTGCCAGATCGCGCTTGTCCGAAACGCGGGTGACAATCGCAGCCGCAGCAATCGACAGGAGCAGCGCGGGCACCTGCGCCACCAGCGCATCGCCAACGGCCAGAGTAATATATTGCGCGCCTGCTTCGGCGGCGCTCATCCCGTGGCTCACCATGCCAAGCGCAAAGCCGGCAATGACATTGACGCCCAAGATCAAGAGCGCAGCCAGTGCATCGCCCTTCACGAATTTGGATGCGCCATCCATCGAGCCGTAGAAATCGGCCTCCACCGCAACGCTTGCACGGCGCTCGCGCGCTTCTTCGGCGGTGACGAGCCCGGCTGCAATATCGGCATCAATCGCCATCTGCTTGCCCGGCAGCGCATCGAGCACAAACCGCGCCGAGACTTCGGACACGCGCCCTGCGCCCTTGGTGATGACGATCATGTTGATGATGAGGAGGATGCAGAACACAAACAGACCAACGGCGAAATTGCCGCCGACCAGAAACTGCCCGAAGCTTTCGATCACTTCGCCTGCAGCTGCCCCGCCCTTGTGCCCGGCCACCAGCACCACGCGGGTCGAAGCGACATTGAGAGCCAAGCGAAACAAGGTCGCAAACAGCAGCACCGAAGGAAAGGACGAGAAATCGAGCGGGGTGCGCGCGTTCAGCGCCACCATCAGCACAGCGGCGGAAATCGCGATGTTGAAAACAAAGAAAATATCGAGCAGCAGCGGCGGGACCGGCAGCACCATTAGCGCAAACAGCGCAAAAATGCCGACCGGCAGCACCATCGCCGCCGGGGCCATCCGCAACCGATCCAGCAAGGCCGGGCGAGACAGGTCAAGCGCGCTCACAGGCCGAAACTCCGCAATTGCTGATAGGCACGGCGCACCTGCGCCTGCGCGCGCGAGGATGGTGCAGGCGCGCCACCCGGTCCCGCGGTAAAGGCATCGCTGAGCAGCACCGAAAGCGGCGGGCGAGCCGGGCGCGAGGGTGCAGGCAAGGGCGCAGGCGCACCTTGCGCGCCGCCGGTCACCAGCGGGCCTGAACCAAGGGCGCTCGGCAGGAACACGGCTTCATCGGCAATCAGATAGGGCGCAGCCGGATTGCCCAGCGCCACCGGACCAGCAGCGCCCCATCCGGGCGCGGCGCCCGGCACCGGGGTGGTGCGCGGAGCAAGGCCCATGGCGCGCTCCATCTTGCCGCTAAGCAGGCGCATCACACCACCAAGGCTGCGCTCGCTGCCATCGGCTTCATAAAAGATTGCAGGGTTGGCCCCCGCCGCCTTGGCAAACAGGCTGGCAGCGCCTTGATGGGGATTGTCCTGCATCGCCGACAGAAAGCGTCCAGCCCCGCCTGCGCCCAGAAAATGCGCGAGATACAATTCGCCATGATCCGGCTGGCGGCCAAGGATCGGCATGAGATGGGCGGCATTATCCTCAGCAAGGCCCGCTGCCATCCAGGCCGCAATCTGCGGATCATTGCGCAGCGAAAGAATCTTCGCGCGCTGAGCAGGGTCTGAAACAGTTGCCGCACCGCTCGGACCGAAGCCGATCCGGTCAGCCACTTCGCCCAGCCCAAACCGCGCACCGTGGCGTTTCATGGTATCAAGCCAGGTGCTCTCGATGAACTGATAGAGCCCACTGGCGCTGGAAGTGCGCGCCTTGGCAACGGGGTTCAGTGCGGATTCCACCTGCGCCTGTGCCAGCAGAAAATCGAAATCCACCCCCGTCTGGCGCGACGCATTGGCGATGGCGCCCTCGACGCTGGAGACATTGGTGGCGAAGGCCGGAACGAACGGGACGCCGTCCGTCATCTGACGTGCGGCGATATGCGCGCGGCGCGCGGCTTCAAAGGCACTGCCTTGAACAAGGCCCGAGGAGAGGAACGAAAGGCTCACTTGCGCTTCCCTGTTGGATGTGGCGCGGCGCCATCGAACGCCGCTTATCCGGGAAACAGCAAGGACCGTGCCAAGCGTAGCTAGGTGATCAGATCCGTGCGCCCAAAGTCAGGGATGACCCGCGCCGCACCCCACCCAGAGCTTCGATCCGGGCCGCGACATTGGCAGCCAGCAGATTGCGCACTCGGCGGTTGACTTCGTTCAGCTGGCGCGCGGTTTGTGCAAGGTTGCGGGTATCCTGATCGAGCACCTCTGCGCCGAAACCGCCAAGCGCCTCGCACAGTTCTTCCTTCTCGCGGGCAATCAGGAACAGATCATCAGCATCGAGCGTGGCAAGCGCTTGCCGCTCGCGCTCCATCACGGCAATCAATTGCCGCAGATTGTTGACGAGCAGGGCGCGCTCAGCAGGGGCGGGCACAGTCACCACGCAGCTCATGCCTTGGTCTGCGGGAGAACCGCAAGGCTGACCTGCGCCGCTATCAGCGCGTCTGCGATCTTGGTGGGCACCAGCGGGTAGGAGCCATCGCGCAACGCCGCGCGGATTTTCGCGACGCGTTCGGGATCAATCGGCGGACTTGACGGGTCGAGATCGCTGGCAGGGCTCACTTCGACCATTACGCCGGGTTTGGCCACCGAAGCAGGCTTGGCCGGAAGGCTTGGCGCAGGGCGGGCATCAACCTGCGTGCGGTCAGTGTCGGACAAGGGCCGGGCCGGGCCGATCGCTTGCAATTTGCTGAGTTCAACCGAAGGCATGGGGTGTCTCCAGATTATTCTATACTCGCCAGAACGACCGATCGGGCAAGGGTTTAAGGGGCGACGATCCGGCGATTGTAAAGGCTGCGATGCGCAACTCTCCCTATCGCAGGGCTAATCAGCAGGGATCACCACCAGACCGGGGCGTTCGATGCGGGCACGCAGAGGATCGGCCTTGCGCGAAGTGCGCACAAAGATCCATTCCCCCACAGCGCCGCTTTCGGTCGCCTCGCCCGGCTGCTGCACCGAAAAACCGCGCCCGCGCACCATGATGGTAACAGCATCCCCGCGCTTGATCGCAGGGGCAGCAGCGCTGAAGCGAGTGGCAGCGGCAGGACCAGAAGGCGGCGCAACCGCGACAAAAATGCGCCACGGGTTTGGCCCGGCAGTGCATTCCACCTTGACGCTGCTGCGCTGGGGGGTGTGCCAATCGAGCGCGAGGGGCGCGGCGCAGGCCGCCAGGCGAAGGCGCGGATCGGCTGGCTGGCGTGCACCGCCGGGCTCACCCGGCAGAGCACCGGTGAAATTGGTGATCGCACGATCGATCTCTGCTGGGCTGATCGTAGCAGCAGGAAACGGCGAGGCAGCCGCCGAACCGGCCAGCACCACGACACAAGCACTCGGCAACAAACAGCAGCGGGCCAGTCGGCGCAGGAGGGGGGCATGGAACATGGGTCAAGATCCGTTATTCGGGGTTTACCCTCACCAAACAGCAAAGATCGTGCCAAGGCCTCACTTATGATGAAGCGCGTTGCGCTTTCCTCAGACCTTGCGCCCTGCCCCCTTAACCTCTCCGGCCAGCCACCACTTCCTGTTGGCTTCATTGCTGGCCAGGCCGCAAGAGCCTCGGTTCTACTGATCGGACGGGACCGGCTCGGTCGGAGTGTCATAGGCGAGGCTAGCATAAAGATCGCTTTCTTCGCCTCGCGTGAGAATGGTGCGCACAGCAAGCTTGCTGGCGGCAGCCTGGCGCGCCAGCGCGCTCGCTTCGGCCCAGGCGGCAGCCTCTTTGCCGGGCGTGTAGTGGGCAAAGATCGTCAACGTGGCGCGCGGATCATTGGGTTGTCCGGCCAGCCATTCCTCCAGCGACGGCCCGCCCGCCACGGGACGGTAAAGCGCCTGTGCCGGCGCGACCGCCGCTTCTGCGACAACCTGCCGCGACCCGCCGCGCGCAGCCGCCATCACGCCGGGATCAGCCTCGCGTTCATCCTCACCCAGACCCGTTAGCGTGATGAGAAACAAGATCAGCGCGAGATCAGCCAGAATAAGCGGCCAGCTCGGTCGGCGGCCTGCCATCAGCGCGCTCATTACGCGACCTCCAGCAGCACAGTTTGCGGCTGCAACGGCCCCATTGGGCGCGAACGCGGCAATTGGCTTTCAAACCAGCGGGCAAGCCGCACGCGGGCCATATCTTCGGCGCGCGCCCGGCGCGCCAGCGCATTGGCCAATGGCAAGCACACCAGATGGGCAAACAGCAGGCCATAAAGCGTCGAGACCACTGCACCGGCAATCGCGCTGGCAGTGGCCTGCGCCATGCCGCTGCCAAGCGAGGGCGCCAGATGTGTGATCGCGTATAGCGTGCCGACCAGCCCGAACACCGGCGCATGATCCGCCGCCAGACGCCACAAGCTGACGCCAGCGCTGATCTGCGCTTTGGCCAGCGTCCGCTGATCCGTCCAAACCTCTTTCCGGACAGCCTCCTCGCCCATGCGCAGATAGGCATTCACCAGCGCGGCCAGAGCCGGGTCAGGCGGCAAAGGTGGTTCAGCGCCATGCCGCCCCCGCAACCTTACGGCGTGGACCACCCGCGCCAGCGCCGAACGATTGCCCGCTTCGTCCAATCCGCGCCCAAGCAAGGCAAGCGTCGCTTTCAGCCCCGCGCGCATATCGGCCCAGCCCTTGCTCAGCGCACTGGCCAACAGCGTGCCGCCGATCACCAGCGCCAAGGCGTGCGCGTCGAACAGGGAAAAGCTCTCCACGGCCATCAATCCCGGCTCGCCCATCACCACTCTTCCTTTCCGCATGAGTGACCCTTGCTTCCCAGAACGGCGGCGAGCCCATGGGATTAAGGCGATTGATCACAGCGGCAAGTCCTTGCCCCATCATCCAAAGGCCATGCGGCAAGGGCGGCAAGGCTTTGCCGCCTGTCGGCTCTGCTCCCGACCCGCTGCGAGCGCGCTGCGGCAATTGGCACGCTTTGTGCTGTCCCGCAGGGTGACCCGCGTCACAACGCCGTGATGCAGACCAATGAACAGGAGCATGCTTGCCGTGACCACAAGTGCAGTGAACACTCGGCTGTTCGGAATTCATGGCGCAGCGCTCGAAGTGCGCTCGCAGCGCATGGGGCTGATCGCCTCGAACATCGCCAATGCGGCCACGCCCGGCTTCAAGGCGCGCGATATCGATTTTGATGCCGCCTTGCGCGCGCGGCTCGATAGCGGCGCCGCAGGCGCTCCTGCCGCGAACGAGGCGGCGGGCCTCACCTATCGCCGCCCCACCATGCAATCACTGGATGGCAACACAGTCGAACTCGCTCGCGAACAGGTCGCCTTTGCCGAAAACGCGCTCGCCTACAGCGCCTCGCTGACCTTTGTGCAGGGGCGCATCAACACCATCACCCGTGCGATCAAGGGAGAATAGCCGCCGTGCCTGATACACCCCGGATGACCCTGTTCAGCCTCACCGAACGCGCCATGTCGGCGCAGATGGTGCGCATGAATGCAGCGACCAGCAACCTTGCCAATGCCGGCGCCGTCGCGCGCAAGGAAGGCGAGGCCTACCGCCCGATCCGCGCGGTTTTCGCCAGCGAACTCGACCGCGCAAGCGGCATGGCAAGCGTCAGCGCAGGGGCAATGCAACGCGCCGATGTGGCGCCGGTCAAGCGCTATGATCCCGGCCACCCGCTCGCCGATGCAGATGGCAATGTGTGGGAAGCGGCCGTCGATGAGACGGCCGAGATGGTCGAGATCATGGAAAGCGCCCGGCAATATCAGAACCTCGTGCAGGCGCTGCAAACCGCCAAGCAATTGATGCTCGAAACCTTGAGGAGCGAATAATCATGGAAATTACCCCTGCGTCTGGCCCGGCTGCGCTTGACCGGCTGAACACCCCCTCGCGACCCAGCAGCACGGGCGGGCTTGGCTCCTTGGGTCAGGCCGATTTCCTGCGACTGCTCACGACGCAATTGCAGTTTCAGGACCCGCTCGAACCGGTCAAGAACGAAGCGATGCTCGCCCAGATGGCACAATTTTCCGCGCTGGCTGCCAAAACCGAAAGCGCCAGCACGCTGGCGCAGATTTCAGGCCAGCTCGATCGCCTGATCGCAGCGCAGGAAGCCGCCGCTCAAGCCGCTGCCGAAGCGGCCGCAGCAGCAGCAGCAGCAGCGCAAACGCCTGCACCCTGACCCCCTTACCCCACAGCAAAGGAACACCTGCATGGCCTTCTTCACGTCCTTAAGCGGTATGCGCAACGCTGAGACCAATCTGCGCGTCATCGCCCACAACATCGCCAATGCCGAAACCACCGGGTTCAAGCGTTCGAGCGCGCAATTTGCCGATCTGGTGGCGAGCGGCACCAGCACCGACCCGCGCCGCACCGCCGGGATCGGCTCGACTGTCGCCGCCATCACCCAGGATTTCGCATTGGGGCCGATTGAACAGACCGGGCGCAGCCTCGATCTGTCGATCAATGGCGGGGGCTTTTTCGCGGTCACCGATCCGATTTCGGGCGAGACCAGCTTCACCCGCAATGGCCGCATGGAAATCACCGTCACCGGCGCGCTCCAGGATTCGCTGGGCGCAGCCTTGCAGGCCTTCCCGGTCGATGCAGCGGGCAATCCGACCGCAGCGGTTCCGGCCAATGTCACCATCCCGCTGGTCAATGGCGGCGGGGCGGAATTGTCCAATGTCACGATCAATAATCGCGGGCTGATTGTGGCTGCCTTCAGCGACGGGACGACCGAGCCGATCGGCATGGTGGCGCTTGCCAATTTTGCCGCCCCCAATGGCCTGCGGGCGATTGGCCAGACCCGCTGGCAGGCGACCGGCGAGAGCGGCGCGCCGGCTTTTGGCAATCCAGGCATCGGCAATTACGGCCAACTGCTCTCGGGCGCGCTCGAACGCTCGAACGTTGATCTGGCGGGCGAGATGGTCGCGCTGCTGACCGCGCAGCGCAATTTCCAGGCCAATGCGCGCGCCATCGATACCGCAACGCAGATCACCCAGACCGTGTTGAACCTGCGCCAGTAAGGGGCCCTAAACCATGGACCGCCTGATCTACACCGCGCTTTCCGCGATGGATGCCGCAATGCATCGCCAGCGCGCTATCGCCAACAACCTTTCAAACGCCTCGACGCCGGGCTTTCGCAAGGAAGTCTTTGCCGTGCTGCCTGCCACCTTGCGCAACACCCCCGATGGCACGTGGGTGGAGGCGCGGGCGCTGGCACGCGGCAATGTGCGCGGTGCGGATATGGCAGGCGGCAAGATCAACGCCACTGGCCAGCCGCTCGATATCGCGGTCGATGGCAATGCGCTGATCGCCTTTCAGGCTCCGGGCGGCGTGGGCGAGGTCTATTCACGGCGCGGCGATTTGCGCGTTGCGCCATCGGGGCTCCTCGAAAATGGCGAAGGTCTGCCGGTGCTGGGCGAGGATGGCACGCCGATCACCACACCGCCCGGCTTTGCCCTGTCAATTGCGCCCGATGGCGCTGTGCTGGCCCGCGATCCGGCAGCCCCTGCCATTGAACCGCCTGAAACCATTGGCCGGATCAAGCTGGTCTCGCCCGAAGGCAGCCAGTTGGTGAAAGGCATCGACAGCTTTCTGAAGGTGCCGGATGGCGCAGGCGGCAGCGGCGTCTTGCCGCCTGACCCGACCGCGCGCGTCACGCCCGGCGCGCTTGAGGCTTCCAATGTCGAGACCGCCGAAACGCTGGTCGCCATGATCGATGCCCAGCGCGCCTTTGAACAGCGCGCGAAAATCATCCGCACTGCAGGCGAATTGGATGAAGCCGCCAGCCGCTTGATGTCGCTGCGTTAAACCCCGTCAAAGGACCATTAAAATGCCCAATTCCGCTCTTAATGTCGCGCGCACTGGCCTTGAAGCGCAAGACGCCCGCATCCGTGTAATCGCCAACAACCTTGCCAATATCGGCACCACCGGCTTCAAACGCGACCGGGTGGATTTTGCCACGCTCGCCTATCAGGAAAAGCGGGTGGCCGGGCAGCAATCCACCGCGCAAACCCAATATGCAGTGGGTCTTAATCTCGGAACCGGGGTGCAGGTGCAGGGCACCAGCCGCATCGAGACGCAGGGCAATCTCAACGCGACCGGCAAGCCGTTTGATATTGCCCTTGATGGGCCGGGCTATTTCCAGGTGGAATTGCCACCCAATGGCGAGATCGGCTTTACCCGCGCCGGCAATTTCACGCTCTCGCCCGAAGGCCAGCTGATTACATCGCAAGGCTTTCCGATCACGCCGCCGGTGCAGATTCCCTTGGATGCAACCACCATCACCATTGGGCAGGACGGGATCATCACCGCCGTGACAGCAGCTGCGCCCGAACCTGTCCAATTGGGCGAGTTGGTGGTGGCCAGCTTCGTGAACCCTGCGGGCCTGCGCGCCATCGGGGACAATTTCCTCGTTGAAACCGCCGCCAGCGGACCGGCCCAGATCGGCCCGGCGGCACAGGAAGGGCGCGGGCGCGTGCGGCAGGGGATGCTGGAGGCATCCAACGTCAATGTCGTCGAAGAACTCGTCGAAATGATCGAGGCCCAGCGTGCCTATGAGATCAATTCCAAGATGGTGAGCGCGGTCGATGAAATGCTGCGCAACGCCAACCAGACGCTGTGATGAACAGGCCCGCCATGAAACCGGCCGCGGTTCTTACAGCGCTCAGCGCCTTTGCTTTGGCAGGCTGCATGGGCGGCATGGAAGGCTCGCGCCCTCGGCCCGAATTCACCTCACCGCCCCCACCGCCGCTGGCGGCCAACAGCGATCCGGCCAATCTGCCCGCCAATGGCGGCGCGATTTTCCAGCCTGCGCAAGGCTATTCCGGCCTGCATGTGGGCGCGCGCGCGCGGATGCTGGGCGATATGCTGACGATTGTGCTGGTGGAATCCACCACCACCCAGAAAAGCGCCAGCGGCCAGACCCGGCGCGATGGCAGTTTTTCAATCACCCCGCCTGCCAGCGGCCCCTTGAGCTTTTTGAACCCCGAAGCCCTTAAAGCTGCCAGCGAAGGGTCGTTCAGAGGACAGGGTAACGCAGCCCAGCAAAGCCGCCTCAATGGAGCGATCGCTGTCACCATCACTGCGGTCTATCCCAACGGGACAGCCGATGTGGTGGGCGAAAAACAGCTCGCGCTCTCTCAGGGCGAGGAATGGGTGCAATTTGCCGGGCGCGTGCGGCTGATTGATGTCGATGCGAACAATCGCGTCTTCTCCAATCAGGTCGCCAATGCGCGGATGATCTATTCGGGCCGGGGGGCGATCCAGCAGGCGAGCCGTCCGGGCTGGCTGTCACGCTTTTTCGGCGCAATTTCGCCGTTTTGAGGAAGGGAGCAGGCAAATGAAACACTGGACTTGGCTCCTTTTGCTGGTGGCTGCACTCCTGCCCGCGCCCGCCATGGCCGAACGCATCCGCGATCTTGGCCAATTCGAAGGCCTGCGCGCCAACCAATTGACCGGCTACGGCGTGGTCGTTGGCCTGCAAGGGACCGGCGATGACAATCTGCAATATGTCACCCAAGCGATGCGCGGCGTGTCCGAAAGGCTCGGCCTGCAATTGCCGCCCGGCGTCAGCCCCAATCTGCGCAACGCCGCCGCTGTGATCGTGACGGCGGAACTGCCCGCCTTTGCCAAGCCCGGCCAGCGCATCGACATCACCATTGCTGCGATCGGCCAGGCGCGTTCCTTGCGCGGCGGCTCGCTCATCCTCACGCCGCTGGTGGGGGCTGATGGGCAGGTCTATGCCATGGCGCAGGGCAATGTCGCCGTCGGCGGGCTGGGCGCCAATGCGCGCGATGGATCACAAGTGGCGATCAACGTGCCGACTGTGGGCCGCATCGCGGATGGAGCGACTGTGGAGCGCGCGGTGGCGACCGGCTTTGACCGCGAAGGCACCTTGCGCTTCAATCTTCACAACGCCGATTTCCTCACCGCCGCCCGCGTGCGCGATGCGATCAATATGCGCTTTCCCGGCACGGCCAGCATTGGTGATGGGGTGAGCATCGAACTCGCCCTGCCGTTTGGCAATGATGTGCGTTCGGGCCTCATGGCCGAGATCGAGATGCTGCCTGTCACCCCTGCGCCAACAGCCGCGCGGGTGATTGTCAACAGCCGCACCGGCACGGTTGTCATCAACCAGTCCGTGCGCCTTGCCCCTGCTGCGATCAGCCACGGCAAGCTGGTGCTGCGGATCGATGAAAACCCGATGATTGTGCAGCCCGAACCCTTCTCGCGCGGGGTCACCGCCGTTGAAGAATCCAGCACCATCACTGTCGAACAGGAAGCGACCAGAGTAGCGCTGATGCCAGGGGCGGCGAACCTTTCGCAAATCGTTGACGCTCTCAATCTGCTCGGCGTGGGCGCAACCGATCTGATCGTGATCCTTGAAAGCCTGAAACAGGCAGGCTCCTTGCAAGCCGAAATGGTGGTGCTGTGATGATCCCGGTCAACCCTCCACCACCGGGCCTGCCCCTGTCTGCGCACAAGGTTGCACCCCGACCGGCGCCCGCGCTCACCCCCGAACAGGCGCAATTGCGCAAGGCCGCCGAGGGCTTTGAGGCCTTTCTGCTGCGCAAAATGCTCGAAAGTGCGCGGTCGGCCTTTGCGCCGGACTCCACCCCGCTCACCGGCGGCGGGATGCAGCAATTCACCGCGATGCGCGATGAACGCCTTGCCGAAATCGCCGCTTCGACCGGTGCCTTCGGGTTTGCCCGGAGCATCGAGGCACAGCTTGCGCAATATGTGCGCCCCCATGATGCCCTGCCCCAAGGAGACGCGTGATGCCGACCGCTTTGTTCTCAATCGCCCGCAGCGGCCTTAACGCCTCGCGTCTTAGCCTTGAACTGACCGCGCAGAACATCGCCAATGCCGGCAACACCGATTTCGCGCGCCGCTCTATCCGGCAAACCGAGCTGGTGGGCACGGGCAATATTGCGCTTAATACCGCCGATAGTTTTAGCGGGGTGCGCTTGTCGGGGATTAACCGGGCTGACAGCGCGCTGCTCCAACGTCAGGCCCGCGACAGTGCCTCTGCCCTTGCCAGCACAAGCGCGGAGTTGCGCGCGCTTGGCACGGCGGAAACCGCGCTCGAACGCACCGGGCTTTATGATTCGCTGGTGGGGTTCGAAGCGGCTTTCACCCGGCTGGAAAGCGATCCCACATCCGCGCCCTTGCGCACCGCAGCGCTGGAAAGCGCACGGCAATTGGCAGGCGTGTTCAATACCGCCAATGAAAGCCTTGCCAATGCCCGCCGCTTGACGATTGGGGAGGCCGAGGCCGATGTCCTCACCATCAACACTCTCACCGATGATCTGGCGCGAATTAACCGCGAAATGGTGGCCGCGCGCGAAAATTCCGCCGCCAAGGCAGCCCTGCTCGACAGCCGCGATGCCGCGCTGGCAAAGCTTGCTGAGCAAGTGGGCATTTCGGCCAGTTTCAACCCGAATGGAACGGTGCTCGTCACCGCCAATGGCACGCCGCCCACCGCGCTGGTGGATGGCGGGAGCAATGCGGTTTTCACCATGGCGGTGGGGGCCGATGGAACATTGGCCTTTGCGATTGATGGCGCTGCCTTTGCCCCTGCCAGCGGGGCGATGGCGGGCCGATCCGCCGCCTTACAGGCCAAGGGCGATTTGCAGGTGCAATTGGACACGCTTGCGGCCAATCTTATCGGCATCGTCAACGGCGCGCAAAGCACCGGCAGCGATCTTGGCGGCAATCCAGGCGCTGCCGTGTTCAGCGGGACGGGCGCGGGTGATATTGCCGTGGTGATGACATCGGGCGCAGGGCTTGCCACCGCGCCTGGTGGGGCCCCCGCTGGCAATCGCGACACCGCTAATCTTGCCGCCATGCTGGCAGCTTTGGGCGGGGCAAGCGGCCCTGTGGAAGGCGCCAACACGCTGCTATTGCAGCTTTCCAGCCGGGTTGCGGGACTTGATCTGCGGCGCGAGGGCCTCAGCGTGGTGGCCGCCAGCGCGGCTGAGGAATTGGCGAGCGAAACCGGCGTCGATATCGACACCGAAGCGGCAAACCTGGTGCAATTGCAACGCGCCTTTGAAGCCAATAGCCGGGTCATTCAGGTCGCCGCCGATCTGTTCGATACGATTTTGGCACTGCGGTAAGCGAAAGGGACATAAGCAATCATGGCATCGCTCAGCACATCTTTCGGCGGGTTCTTTGAACGCTCGCTCACCCGCATGAACACTCTGCGCGGGCAGATTGATCGCGCCCAGACGCAGATTGCGACGGGCCAGCGGATCGAACGCGGTTCGCAAGATCCTGCGGCAGCAGCAGCGCAGCGCGTGCTGGATCGCCGCGCGCGGCTGGGCGAGGCCGGAATGGGCAATGCCAGCCAATTGGCGCAGGATCTCAGCCTTGCCGACCGAGAATTGCTGAGCGTCTCCAGCCTGCTGCAACGCGCCCGCGAATTGGCGGTGGCCGCTGCCAGCGACACCTCCGGCACCGCCGGACGGGCCGCGATCGCATCAGAACTCGCACAGCTCAGCGATGAATTATTCACCCGCGCCAATGGTTCAACCCCCACCGGAGAGCCCCTATTCGCAGGCCTCGCCTCAGGCGCAGCCTTTGCCCGCAACCCCGATGGCAGCGTCAGCTATATCGGCACCCCGCAAGTCGGCAGTGTCCCGCTTGGCCCCGGCACGTCGATTGAACGCGGGCTTCCGGGATCGCAGATTTTCGAATTCAGCGTCGATGGCACGCCGACCAACGCCTTTGCCGTAATGGCGACGCTTACCGCAGCGATTTCCGGCAGCGCGACTGATCCTGCCGCCGCCGCGCGCGAGGCGCTCTCCGGGCTCGACAGCGCGCTCGACAGCGTCAGCCGCGCGCAGACCATTATCGGCACGCGCGCGGTGTGGGTGGAAATGGTCCAGACCGAACAGCGCAACCGCGCGGTTGATCTGGCCGAGCGCCGCTCCGAAGTCAGCGACACCCCCATCAGCGAGGCCATCGTGCGGCTGCAGCAAACCCTGACCGCGCTTGAAGCCAGCCAGCAGGCCTTTGCCCGGGTCAGCGGGCTCACGCTGCTGCGCGCCCTGTCCTGATCTCAAGCACACAAGGAGCGCGGACCCGTGTTTGCAGTCATTGGTATAGTTGTCCTGCTGGTGATGGTGTTCGGCGGCTTTGTGCTCGCCGGAGGCTCGCTGGGGCCGGTGCTCGCGGCCATGCCGCTTGAACTGATGATGATCGGCGGGGCGGCGATCGGCGGCATCCTGATCGGCAACACGATGCATGAGATCAAGCTTTTGGGCGCGGGCTTTGCCAAGGTGTTCAAAGGCGCAAAATACACCGATCAGGATCACATTGATGCCATTGCATTGACCTCCAAGCTGATGAAATTGCTGCGCTCCGAAGGGCCGGTGGCGCTGGAAAGCCATGTCACGGATCCTGCCAATTCTGCGCTGTTCAGCGAATATCCGCGCCTGCAAGGCGATCCTGTGGTGTGCAATATGATCTGCGATCCGCTCACGCTTATGGTGGTGTCATCAGGCACGCTTGATACCCACGCGGTTGAAGATGTGATTGATAACGCGATCAAAACCCAGCTCCATGAAATGGACGAGCCGGCCCATGCGGTGCAAACTCTGGCGGACTCCCTGCCGGCGCTGGGGATCGTCGCGGCGGTGCTTGGCATCATCAAGACGATGGGCGCAATCGATCAGCCACCCGAGGTTCTGGGCAAGATGATCGGGGGCGCGCTGGTCGGCACGTTCCTCGGCGTGCTGCTCGCCTACGGCTTTGCCGGGCCGATGGCCGGGCGCCTGAAACAGGTGAATGCCCATGACAGCCAGATTTTCCAGTCGATCAAACAGGTGATTGTGGCCAGCCTCAATGGCTATCCGCAGCCGCTCGTGCTCGAAGCGGCGCGTTCGGGCCTGCCGCCTGCACACCGCCCCAAGTTGACCGATCTTCTCGACATTATGCGGGGGCGGTGAGGTGGCCGAAGCCGATCCGGCGCTGGCGGCCAAAGCGGCAGCCGCTGGCAAGCCGCCGCCGCCCATCATCGTCAAGAAAATCACCATTGTCGAAGGCGGACACCATGGCGGCGCGTGGAAAGTCGCCTATGCCGATTTCGTCACCGCCATGATGGCGTTTTTCCTGCTGTTGTGGCTGCTGGGCGCTACGGAAGAAAAACAGCGCAAGGGCATTGCCGACTATTTCACGCCGACCCTTGTCAAAATGCGCAAGGAAAGTGCCGGTTCGGACGGACTGCTCAAGGGCTCCTCGCTGACCGATGCCGATAATTACCCCAATGCCATGGGGCAAACCGGCACGCGCGCCATCACCATACCGCGCGCCGCCACTGGCGGAGTGAAAGAGGCAGGCGGACGCGGCGAGCTCGATTCCGAAAAGCTCAAGGAACTGCGCGACAAGATCGATCAGAAGCTGGTGCAGCGCCGCCAGCTCCGGCATCTCGCGCGGCAGGTGCGGGTGATGCGTGCGCCCGAGGGCATCCGCATCGATCTGATGGATGATGCCGATTTTTCGATGTTCGAACTGGGCACCACGGTTTTGACCCGCGAAGCGCGCGGGCTGATCGAGGTGATCGGTGAGACTGTGCGCGAGGAACGCGCGCCGCTGATCCTGCGCGGCCACACCGATGCCCTGCCCTGGCGCAAGGGTGTGGTGGCCAATAACTGGTCGCTGTCCGCAGGGCGCGCTGAGGCAACGCGGCAGGCGCTGATGCTGTCGGGTGTCGCGCAATCGCGCATGGTGCGCATCGAAGGCGTGGCCGATACCGAACCGCTGATTGCCGACAACCCCGCTGATCCGCGCAATCGCCGCATTTCGCTGCTGCTGCTCGACAGCAAGGCGATGGCGCAGCAAGGGCGCCCGCCGGTGCCGCGCGCAGCCGCCGGACGCGGCATCATGGCGGTTGAAGGGGCTGGCGCGGGTGCAGGTGCGGGCCTGAACGAATAGCGCTCTTGCCAAGCGGGCGCTGCATAAGGATAGGCGTTCGGGAAACAGGAGACACGCCTCATGAAGACCCGCGCCGCCGTTGCCTTTGCCGCCAAACAGCCGCTCGAAATCGTCGAACTTGATCTCGAAGGGCCCCGGCCGGGCGAAGTGCTGGTGGAGATCATGGCGACCGGGATTTGCCACACTGATGCCTATACGCTGGATGGGTTCGACAGCGAGGGGATCTTCCCCAGCGTCTTGGGGCATGAAGGCGCAGGGGTGGTGCGCGAAGTGGGCGCGGGCGTTACCTCGGTAAAGCCCGGCGATCATGTGATCCCGCTCTACACTCCCGAATGCCGCCAGTGTAAGTCGTGCCTTTCAGGCAAGACCAACCTGTGCACCGCCATCCGCGCCACCCAAGGCAAGGGCCTGATGCCCGATGGCACGACCCGGTTCAGTTACAAGGGCCAGCCGGTCTATCATTACATGGGCTGTTCGACTTTCAGCAATTTCACTGTCCTGCCCGAAATCGCGGTGGCGAAAATCCGTGAGGACGCACCCTTCCAGAGCGCTTGCTACATCGGCTGCGGGGTGACGACAGGCGTGGGCGCTGTCACCAACACCGCGAAAGTGCAGGTGGGCGACAATGTCGTGGTGTTCGGCCTTGGCGGCATTGGCCTCAATGTCATTCAGGGCGCGCGGCTGGCGGGCGCCAACATGATCGTGGGCGTGGATATCAATCCTGCGCGCGAGGAATGGGGCAAGCGCTTTGGCATGACCCACTTCCTCAACACCTCTGGCATGAGCCGCGAGGAAGTGGTCGCCAAAATCGTCGAGCTCACCGATGGCGGGGCGGATTACACCTTTGATGCGACCGGCAACACCGAAGTGATGAGGACGGCGCTCGAAGCCTGCCATCGCGGCTGGGGCACCAGCATTATCATTGGCGTGGCCGAAGCGGGCAAGGAAATCGCCACCCGGCCGTTTCAACTGGTGACGGGCCGCAACTGGCGCGGCACAGCCTTTGGCGGCGCGAAAGGCCGCACCGATGTGCCCAAAATCGTCGATATGTATATGCAGGGCAAGATCGAGATCGACCCCATGATCACCCATGTGATGGGCCTTGAGGAAATCAACACCGCGTTCGATCTGATGCACGAAGGCAAATCGATCCGCAGCGTGGTGGTGTTCTAGCCAACAGAAGGCAGGCTGCCAAAGCGCCCGCTGAAAAAGGTGAGCGGGCGCTCGGCCTTGCCCATGGCAAGGGCTGTCACTTGCCCCAGAATAAGCGTGTGATCGCCCGCTGGATGCACCGCCCATCGCTCGCATTCCACACTGCCGAGCGCGTTTGCGATCACTGGCAGGCCAGCGGGGGAAAGCGCGAAATCCTCAGCTATCCGGGCGCTGTCGCCGCGCGCGGCATAGCGCCTTGCGAGCGCTTCCTGATCGTCTGCCAGAATGCTGATGGCAAAGCGGCTGGCAGCGAGAAAATCCGCGCAATGGCTCGACGTGTTCTGCAGGCTCCAGCTCACCAGCATCGGATCGAGCGATACCGACACCAGCGAATTGATTGTCATCGCCCCGATCGTGCCATCCTCGCGCGCCAGCGAAACCACCGCCACCCCGGTGGCAAATCGGCCCATCACCTGCCGGAAGAAAAGCGCATCGGCCGGGGCCGGGGCTGCCGGGGGATGATCGGACACTGGGTACACTCCGCCTTAACCTGTGGGCAAGGGCGTGCGCCATGGCACGCTCTGCTGTCAACCAAACCGCCACAAAATGATCGGTTCCGGCACAATGCAAAAGCTTCGTGGTTAACCGGTTGCTCACAGCTTCGCGATAGGGCCATGGCGGAGCGCGGCGGAACCAAACCCCGCGCGCGAAGGATCACGATGTACCAGACGAGGATCACGCCCGCAGCCTTGAGTGTGGAGACAGCCGCAGGTTTTCCGCGCGCGCTGGACAGGCTGGCCGAAGAAAACCTCGGCGCGCATCATTTCCTTCGCAGCTGTTGGTTTGGCGCGGGCGCAGCCGATGGCGAAACGCTGTTGGTGCAAGACGAGGTTGGCGCGCCGCTCATCGCCATTCCCACCACCGCCTTTGGCCCGGCACTGCTGGGTGCGCGCAAGGTGCCGGGGAGCTATTGGCCCTTTCGCAGCGTGTTGGCCGCACGCGGGGCTCAGGCAGAACACTTCGCCGCTGCACTGGCTTCTCCGGAAAGCCGCAAGCTCGGAGCCTTGTGGCGGCTTGGCCCGGTGCCCGAAAACGATCCCGCTGCGCAGTTGCTTGTCACAGGCGCGCGCGCTGCTGGCTGGACCATTCTTACCCAACGCGCGGGCACCGTCTGGACAATCGATCTCGATGCACACCGCGACCGCGGCTGGCCTTCCAAATCGACCGCGCGCAAGCTGCGCCGCTACGAAGCGCGCGCGGGCGAATTGGGCCGGGTGGAATGGCGCTATGTCCGGGGCAGCGAATGGGATGAAAGCGCGCTCGAACAGATGGGCAGCGTCGAGACAGCCAGCTGGGTCGGCACACAGACCGACGGCAGCGGCGCCAAGTTCATGAAACCGCCACAGCGCGCGCTGTGGCGCAGCGCGCTCAGCGATCCGGTGCTGGCCGATATGCTGTGCGCCACCATCCTGCTGATTGATGGACGCGCGGTCGCCTTCACTTTCGATCTCGATGACGGCCCCGTGCAATATGGCATTGCCGGCAGCTACATCAGCGATCTGCGCGATTATCACGTCGGCAAGCTCACCAATTACCGCGCGATTGCTGATGCGATTGCCGATGGCCAGTCGGTGATGGACATGGGCGCAGGCGATTCGGGCTACAAGCGCGAGATGGGCGCTGTGCCAGCCTATGATCTGGTGGATCTGCTGTTTGTCAAAAACCCGCTTGCCGCACGCGCCCTTCGTGGCTGGTGGGAACGCGGCGCAGCATGAGCGAGCCTGCGCCCCCCTCCTTTGCCGCCCGCGTGCGTTCGGCGGTGCTGTGGCGTTCGGGCAGCCAGATTGTCACGCAGATCGTGTCTTGGGCGTCAACTCTGATCGTGATCCGCCTGCTTGCGCCCGAACATTATGGGCTGTTTGCGATGGCCGGTGTGGTGCTGGTGCTGCTCAACACCATGAATGGATACGGCCTTGCCAGCGCCCTGATCCGCGAAGCCGAAGTCACCACCCAGCGCCTGCGCCAGACATTGGGCATGCTGATCCTCTTGAATGGCGGGCTGGCTTTGGCCCAATTCTGCGCCGCACCGCTGGTGGCGGCCTATTTCCGTCAGCCTGAAGTGGCCGACATCCTACGCGTCCAATCGCTGATCTACCTGACTGTGCCCTTCTGCGCGCTCCCCCATGCGATCCTCAGCCGCAAAATGGATTTTCGGCGTCCGGCACAGGTGCGCCTTGTCGCCGCAATTGTCGGCGCAGCAACCGCGCTGTCGATGGCGGTCGCAGGGTTCGGAGTGTGGACGCTGGTTTTCGCACCAATCGCGATGTATGTCACCGAAGCGACCGGCATGATGATCGCCGCGCGGGCGCCGTGGCGGCCCAGCTTCCGCTTTACAGGGGCAGGCCATATCGCAGGCTTTGGCGGGATGATGACACTGACGCAATTGTTCTGGTTCATCCAGAGCCAGGCCGATGTGATGATTGCAGGCCGCATCCTCGAAGCGCATTGGCTGGGGGTGTACACCACGGCCTTGTTCCTTGCGCAATTGCTTGCCGCCAAATTCGTGCCGCCGATCAATGAAGTCGCCTTTGCCGCCTATTCACGCCAACAGCAGCGCGGGCCGGGGCCGGTGCTGGCGACCATTCGGCTGGTTCTGCTGATCGCGCTGCCCGCCTATGCCGGAATGGCCGCGACAGCGGCGCCGCTGGTGAGCGTCCTGTTGGGCGAGCAATGGCATGAAATCGGCCCGATCCTGCCCATTCTGGCGCTGGCGATGAGCCTGATGACATTGCAAATCCTGTTCTCTCCCGCCACCAATGCGCTGGGCCTGCCCAAAGTGGCGATGCGGATTTCGATGCTGGGCGCGGTGGTGATGCCGCTTTCCTTCCTGGCCGGCGCGCAATTTGGCGTTCCGGGCTTTGCGTGGGGCTGGGTTGGCGGGATGGCGGTGCTGACCGGCATCACGGTGCTCTATTCGGGCCGGGTGCTGGGCCTGACCTTTGCGGCCCTGTCCGGGGCGATCAGCCCGATTACCTTTGCCGCAGTGCTGATGGCGGGATGCGTCTATCTGGTGCGTACAATCTTGCCTGCAATGCCTGATCTTGCCCAATTGGCGCTTTTGGTGCCGCTGGGCATGGCCATCTATCTTGGTGTGTTGCAGGCGATTGCCCCTGATCGGCTGGCCGAAGCGCTGCACTTTGTGCGCAATCGTGAACCCGCGAGCGCGCCTGCTGCCAATTCTGCGGCTTGATTTTGCATCAGCGCCGCGCAAGGGGCGCAGGCATGAACATCGACCGCATCGCCACCTTCGGCACTTTTGCCATCAACGATATTGATCTGGCCTATTTCGATTGGCCGGCCAAGCAGCCTGACCGCCAAGCGCCAACGCTGATCTTTGCCCATGCCACCGGCTTTCATGCGCGCGTTTGGGATGCTGTGATCGAACATTTCCCCGGCCACCGCGTGGTGGCGCTCGACTTGCGCGGGCACGGCCGATCGGGCGGCGGGCCGGTTGCCGATTGGCGATTGATGGTCAGTGATGTGATTGCGCTGCTTGAGGCGCTCGACATTACGCAGGCGGTGGGCATTGGCCATTCGATGGGGGGGCACGTGCTGCTGCAATGCGCCGCTGATGTGCCCGCGCTTTTCAGCCGGCTTGTGCTGTTTGATCCGGTGATCCTTGCGCCCGAATTCTACGCCCCGGGACAACCCTTGTTCAGCGGCGACAATCCCCACCCCGCCACCCGGCGCAAACGCGATTTTGCATCGCCAGAGGAAATGATCGAGCGCTTCCGTGACCGCGACCCCTATTGCCTCTTTGCCCCCCGCGTGTTCGAGGATTACTGCCGCCATGGCCTGCTGCCGGCTCCGGCGGGCGCGGGGCTGGAGTTGGCCTGCCCGCCCGAGGTTGAGGGCAGCATTTATGCTTCCAGCCGCAGCAATGCCGCGATCCTCGATGCGGCGCGCACAGTGGATATGCCGGTGCTGGTGGTCCGCGCGCTCCAGACCGATCTTAATGATTTCAAAAGCTCGCCGACCTGGCCCGCATTGGCGGAGATCCTACCGCAGGGCACCGACATGCATCGTCCCGACCGCACCCATTTCCACCCCTTCGAAGATCCGGCGGATGCAGCCCGGATCATCGCGGAATTTGTGGCTTATACCAGCGCGCTGAGATGCTAACGCATCACGCGCTGGAATTGCTGGGGCGCCGCACGGGCTTAACCAATGCGCGATGAGTGGGACTCATCGCGCATTGGTATTAGGCCGCCGCCAGCAGATCGCTGAAATCGCCGCGCACCTGCGCGATGAGAGCGGCATCAGGAGTGCTAAGGCAGCGCCGGATCGCGTTTGCCTGTCCGCCGTAGAATTGCACTAGGCTGGTGCGCAGCGGATGATCTTCTGCCACCGATCCCGCCAGCCACAGGGCGATCACCTGCGCGCGCGACAGCGCCTCATGCGGCACGCGGGTTGGCTGTCGTTCCAGCGCGGCGAGCGCTTGGCCAAGCGCAGCAACCGCTTCTTCCAGACAGATGCGCGTCAAGTCCGCCGCGCCTGCCGCCTCGATCCGGGCGTCGAGTTCGACCCGGCGATAGGCCTTGGCCGGATTGCTCGAAAGCCTGTGCATCGCTGCTGCCTCCCCTTACCGCCGCTGGGCCGACCAGATGTCGATCTGTTGCTGCAGGAAGGTGAGCGTGGCCTGTGAGGCGCCCACGCGCCGCTCGCTCGCGGTGAAATTGCGGGTGAGGCGCAGGCGCAGATTTTCCTGCTGCTCGGCGATCTTTTCGAGCCGCGCATTGTTGCTTTGCAATTGCCGTTGAAACCGCGCGAGCGAGCCGCCCAGCGTGCCCGGATCGCCCAGCCGCGTGGCATTGCGGGCCATCCGGTCAAGCGTGGCAAACACCCCCGATGCGCCCGTGGTGAACATCGCCGCGACCGCGCGTGGCGTGTCGCTTAGCGCTTGGCCAAGGCGCGCTTCGTCGAGCCGCAAGGTGCCATCGCGGTTGAGCGCCACGCCCAGATCCGCCAGCGTGCGCGGTTCGCCGGGCTGGGCATTGGGCATCACCACCTGCCCGCTCAATTGCGCCAATTCGCGCCGCAATTGGCGCGCGCCCGGATCATTGGCCAATTCCCCGCCCAGGGGATTGGCGAGGGTGTTGACCTCCTCGATGATCGAATTGAGCGCGCTCACCAGATCGCCCATCACCGCCGTGATCGCGGAGGTATCATTGCTGAAAGTCAGACTGGCCGGCGCGCCGGGATTGGTTGCGGTGAGCGTGAGGCCAATGCCTTCGGGCAGGCCCGTCACCCGATTGCTGGCGCTCGCCATTTCCACCGAATTGAGGCGAAACCGCGCATCCTGAGCGCTTGCCTGCAATTGCCCCGCATTGCTGGCCGGATCCCACGCCAGCGCAGCCAGATCGCTGCTGCTCGCTTCAATCACAAAGCCATTGGCCGCGCCCTCGCGCCCGGTCAGCACCAATTGCGCGCCATTGACGCCGGTGAGCACCTGCGCGCTCACCGCGCCGCCGCTGGCGCTGGTGATGCGGCTGGCGACCTGCGCCAAAGTCTCGCCCGCCGCCACATCGAGCGTGATCGCCGGACGCGCGGCGTCTTCGGCAAAATCTGCCCCGTCAACGCTGCCAAACCGGATCGTCAGGCTGCCTGAACCCACCGGCGTTGCACTGCTGGCGAGCGGCGGCATCACCAGCCTTTGCGCGCGCGCCAATTGGGTAACTTCGAGCGTGTAGCTGCCGCGCGGCGCGGTGCCGGGCAGCGTCGTCACGCTGGCGATGGCGGGATTGCTGAGGTTGGCGCGGGCGGCCAGATCGCCGGCGCGCAGCCGATCACCCAGCGCGCTCACCAGCGAGGTGACCATGCCGCGCAGATTGGACACGGCTGAAATGCGCGCTTCAAGCCGGGCGTTGGTGTCGCCCAGCGTCTGGCGCTGATTGGCAAAGGTGACTTCGGACAGATCGGTGGCAAGCCGCCCGAAATCAATGCCGCTGCCTGCGCCAAGGGCTGAGATGATCGAGGAGCCGGTGGTTGTCATGAGTGTGAGAACGTCCCTGTGCGCGAAGGTTTAAGCCCGATCATCGCGCCGCCCATCCCCATCGAAACGCAATTCGCGCGGCACATCGATCACCGGTCGGCGGGGGCGATCACCGCGCTTCAAAGCCATCACAAAAGCCACCAGCGCAGCAATCGCGACATAGAGTTCCTCGCGCACCATCTGACCCTGCCGGGAGGTGAAATAGACCGCGCGCGCAAGGGTGGGATATTCAAGCACCGGCAGGCGCGTCTCGGCGGCAATCTCGCGCATCGCCAGCGCCACCTCGCCGCGCCCCTTGGCCAGCACAATCGGCGCCGGCGCGCGCGCTGGATCATAGGTGAGTGCGACCGCAAAATGCAGCGGATTGACGATCACGAACTGCGCCTCACTCATCGCTTTCATCACCCCGCCGCGCGCCAGATCGCGCTGACGCTGGCGGCGCGCAGATTTCATTTCGGGCGAACCTTCGGCCTGCTTGTTTTCATCGCGCACGTCCTGAAGGCTCATCTTGAGGCGCTTGTTGCGCTGGAACACCTGCAAGGGGTAATCAACCAGCGCAATCACAAACAGGCCCACCAGCAGCACACCGATAAGGCTTGTGAGCGCCTCAAGCCCGAATTCGATCTGCCCGCGCAAATCGGCCTGCTCCATCGCCATCAATTCCGGCACATGGATCCCGGCCCAGCCCCAAGCGATCAACCCCAGCAAGATCACCTTGAGCAGCCCCTTGCCCAGTTCAATCAGCGCATTGAGGCCGAACATGCGTTTCAGGCCCGAGATTGGATTGATGCGCGATCCCTTGAAGGCAAGATTGCCGGGCACAAAACCCCCTTCGCCCAGCAGCAATTGCGCCGCCAGCGTCATCACCGCCACCGCAAGGCCGAGCGCCATGATCGGTGGGAGCAATGCACTCGCCGCGCCGCTCAGCATGGCGGCAGGGGTGAAGGCATCAAGCTCTGCCCGATCAAAGCGGAAGGCCAGCCGCGCAACGCCTGCAACGCTGTCTGTCAGCCATGGACCAACCAGCAGCAGTATAAGCGCGCCGGTCGCCATGGCCGCCAGCGTCGCCACCTCTTTGGAACGCAGCACATCGCCTTTCTTGGTGGCGTCGGCCTTGCGCTTGGGAGTGGGATCGAAAGTCTTTTCGCCGGGGGTTTCCTCGCTCATGGGGTGATGATCCCTTCGATTTCACCGAGCGCGGCGGCAATCACGCGGGCAAATTGATCGACCACCAGCGGCATGACGATGATGAGCGCCACGAGGCCCGTCAGGACGCCAGCGGGAAGCCCCAGCGCAAACAGATTGAGCGCCGGCGCCGAACGCGCAATCACCCCGGTGATCACCTGCACCAGCAGCAGGATCAGCACCACCGGCAGCGCAATCGCCGCAGCCGTGGCCAGCGCATAGCCCATAAACAGCACAATCGCCTGAGCCCGTTCAGCCGCGAAAAGGAATGTGCCGGGCGGCAGGATGCGGTGGCTTTCCACCAGCAATTGAAACCACAGCAAATGCCCGCCGATGGCGTAGAACAGCAGGGTCATGGTGATGCTGAAAAAGCTGCCCATCGCGCCCGATTGCGATCCGCTGGATGGATCGATCGAGGTGGCGATGGCGAGGCCCATCGTGCCCGAAATCTGTTCCGCCGCAATCAGCGGAATGGCAAAGGCCACTTGCAGGATGAACCCCATGGCAGCGCCGATCACGGCTTCCTGCAGGATGGCAAGAAGGCTCGCAAAACTCATCATCTGGGGGATTTCCGGCAGTGGAAGCCATGTGGCCACAAACACCGCCAGCACCAGCGACAGGATCACGCGAAGCTGCACGGGCACGGCCATGCCGCCCACCATTGGTGCGGCGAGCAAAGCCGCGCCGCAGCGCACCGACAGGAACAGGATCTGCCACAACTGCGCCTCAAGCCCGGCAAAACCGAAATCGAGCGCGTTCATCCTTGCAGCGCCATTCAGGCCGCCAGATTGGCGATCTGCGCCATGATGTCGCGGGTGAAATCCGCCAAGAGCGTCATCATCGCCCCGCCCAGCACCACGAACACCAACGCTGTCACCACCAGTTTGGGGACGAAGGTGAGCGTTTGTTCGTTCACGGAAGTCGCTGCCTGAATGATCCCGACCATCAGGCCGACGGCCAGCGCTGCGATCAGCACGGGGGCTGCAATCAGGGCGGTAACCCACAAGGTCTGATCCGCCAGCGCGAGCAGTTTGGTATCTTCGCCCATCACCCGAAACTCATCACGACAGAGCCCATCAGAAGCGCCCAGCCATCCACCAGCACAAAGAGCAACAGTTTGAATGGCAGGGAAATTATGGTGGGCGAGAGCATCATCATGCCAAGGCTCATCAGGACGCTGGCCACCACCAGATCAATCACCAGAAAGGGCAGAAACAACATAAATCCAATCTGGAAAGCGGTTTCCAGTTCGCTCGTCACGAAGGCAGGCAGCAGGATCGAGAACGGAATATCCGCGCCCTTGGCAAAGCCGTTTGTGCCAGCCAGATCGGCAAACATCATCAGGTTCGCCTCCCGCGTCTGGCGCAGCATGAAAGCGTGGAACGCCTCGCCCCCTTTGGAAATCGCGGCATCCGCCTCAAGCGCGCCTGCGGCATAAGGTTGGATCGCGGTTTCATTCACAACATCCAGCGTCGGCGCCATCACAAACAGCGACAGGAACAGCGCCAATCCCGCCAGCACCTGCCCCGGCGGCGAACCTTGCAGGCCAATCGCCTGCCGCAGGATCGCCAGCACCACCAGAATGCGCAGAAAGCTGGTCATCAACAGCACCAGCGAGGGCAGGATGGTAAGAAGCGCCATCACCAGCAAAAGCTGGAGCGAGAAGCTTAACGGGCTGTCCTGCCCTGCCCCATCGCTGCCAAGCGCGCGTTCAATCGCCGCCCCCACTCCCGGCACGGCGGGCGCGGCGGCTTGCGCGATGTCCGCGCCGCAAATCATGGTTAATGCGGCTAGACCTGCCGCTAATGTCCGCAAAGTTGCGTTAAAGCGCATTATTCGCCGCTTTCCGCTGTGCGCGCGGGCGCTTCGGCAAGGCGCACCAGCCCTTGCCGCGATGCGCCCAGCAAAATCTCGCGATCATGGAACCGCACCACGGCCAGCTTCATGCCGGGGGCAACAAGGCTTGTTTCAATCAGCTGGAGATGCCGCCCGCTGCCGCCCATGCTCCCCACCATGCGGGTTTGCAGGTAGCGGGTGAGCTTGAGGCTGCCCCAGATCAGCCCGCCGAGCAAGGGCAGGAGCAAAGCGAGGCGCGCGAAATATTCAACGAGGATCATGCCGCGCCGCCCGGTGCAGCTTCACCGCCGAAAATATCATCAAGCGCGCTGCCCAACGGATCTTCATCGGCCACAGGCTGATCGAGCGGGGACACTTCCGGCTCCGGCGGCGCCACAGGGGCAGAGGGTGGCGGCGGCGGCGGCGCGGCCGGTTCGGGCGCGGTCTGCGGAGGCATGGGTTGCACCGGGCGCGGGCGCGGCGGAGCCTGTGCCCCATCGGCCAGGCTTACGATCCGCAGCGCAAAACGACCATTTTCCGCCACCACTTCGCCGCGCGCGATCACCTTGCCGTTGGCGGTGACATCCAGCAATTCGTGCGTAAGCCGATCGAGCGACACCACGCTGCCTTGTGTGAGGGCCAAGACTTCGCGCAAGGGCAATTCGCTGCGTCCCAATTCCACCGAAAGGTTAACCGCGACATCGCCAAAGCGGGCAAGGCCCGGGGCAAAGGCGGGATCATGCAGGCTCATTGCACACCTCCTTGGGCCGGAACATGGGTAAGACGCAGCGCCAGATGATCCTCAAGCGTGCCAATGCTGCCATGCGCGACCAGCGCTTCGCCAAGGTGCAAAGGCACCGCGTGGGGCACGTTGAGCGGGATCGTGTCGCCCGGAGCGAGCCGATCAAGCTGGCTGAGGGTAAGGCGAAACTGCGCGAGCACTGCGCGCAGGCCCAGTGGAATGGTGCCGAAGATCGCCGCCGGATCGCTGCCTGCAGCAAGTTCGCCATCACAGCTTGCCGGCACTGCAGCAGGCACCGGCAACAGATCGTCCAACCGGTCAGCCGCCAGCGCCAGATGCGCTATCCACTCGCACCCCTCATCGTTGGCCAGCCGCAAGCCAATCCACAAACACGCAGCCGCCGGATCAAACGGCCGCAAGCGCGCAGCGTTTTCCGAACGAACAATCACCTCGCCCGTTTCGAGCCCCGCGCCTTGCGCACCATCGCCCAGCCGCGCTGCGCCCAAAGCGCCCGCGATCAGTCCTGCAATCTCATCACACAGCAATTGCGCCGAGCGCGGCAAGGGATTGAGCGATGCCGCCCCCACCCGCCCTGCGCCGCCAAAAGAACGCTCGGCCAGGGCCAGCACAGTGGCGTGATCAAATGACAGCATGACCGCCGCCTCGGGCAGGCCAGCGCAGCGCAGCAGGCTGTTGGCCGCCACCGGACCAATGCGTTCAAGAACCGCAGCGCCGCTCAGGGTTTCGGGCGCTGACACCTCGGCGTTCAACCGATCACCGGACAGCAGCGCGCCCAAACCGCTGGCACAATGCCGCGCCAGATCGCGCCGCCATGCGGCAATCGCCGCCGCGCGTTCTTCGGGGCGCGGCCCACGCGCGACCAGCTCTGCGCAATGCTGCGCGGCCGGCGCCACGGCTACAAAATCATGCGCCATCCTCATTGCACGAGCAGCCCGCGAAAATGCACCGCTTCAACGCCGCCGAAACCTTCGTTTTCTTCGAGAACGGCGTTGACCGCTTTGGCAAGACGCGCGGCCAGGCGCTGCTTGCCAGCAACATCATACAAATCGGCCTCAGGCGTGGCAGCAAGCTGGGCAAGGATTGCCGAACGGATGGCGAGTTCGTGGATGCGCACCCATTGCAGCACCCGGCCATCATAGCGGGTGGAGACCGCAAGCTCGACCTGAATGAGCCCCGGCGAATCCGCCAGATTGGAAGTGAAGCTTTCCTCGAAGGAATAATAGGCGGTGCGATATTCGCTGCCACCTTCGCCATAGACAGGCGGCTCTTCCTCCTTGCCCTTGGGCTGAGGCGCATAGGGATCGCTGGTGCCTTTGCGCACCAGATGCGGGCGATCAGGCTCGGAATTCTTGCTGCCGCCAAACAGCCCGGCCGCAAATGCTCCATAGGCCCCGCCCGCCCCCACTGCGAGCGTTGCCACGATGCCCAGCGCAATCTTGAGCGCCATGCCTTTCGGCTTTTCGGCCTCATCGCCGGACTTTTCTTTACCCTTGCCCATATTCAGTCAATTCCCTTGTGCCCCTGTGGTGCGCTGCTCAGGCAAACAGGCCGCCGTCTGATGCTGTCGACTGGCCGGTATCATTGGCCGTCCCGGCCGAAGCGGCGGCGTGTCTGCGCCCCTCACCCGGGGTTTGCCCGGAATATGGTTGAGACGAACCTTGCTGGGACCCTGGGGAAGACCCGTAAGGGGATTGCCCTGACCCCTGCCCTGCCGCTTGCCCGCCGGAGTGTCCGCCGCTGTTCTGATGGGTCAGGTTGGCCGAAGTCTCGGCGCTGGCGGCCACTGCACGTTCGGCCAGCGCTGCCTGCACGGCTGGCACAAAGCCGGGATCACGATTGGAGATCAGCGCACGCCATTCGCCGGATGCGCCTGCCGCATCGATGCGGAGATTGACTGTGCCAAACTCACCATGGCGCAAGACGACTTCGCTGCGGACCGAACGCGCCGCATCGCGCAGAGCAGAAATCTGATCGAGAACAGCCTCGGCATCGGCTCCGGGCGCAGGCCTTGTCGCATCACCCAGAGCAGCGCCCGCCTCAGCGACCAAGGCCGGAGACGGGGCAAGAGCCAAGGCAGGCGCTGCTGCGCTGGTCGGGGAAGCCAGCGCGGGGGTAGCCAAAGCGGCGGGGGACAAGGGCCCACTCGCAGCAGAAGAAGCCGCCTCGCCGGGCGAGCGGGCAGCAGAGGCGGTGCGGGCAAGGCCGGGCAACGCGGCTGCGAGATCGGCACTGTCCGCTGGCGCGTCCACGGCCGCCGCAACAGGCAGCACGCGCGGTGCTGGAACAACCGGCGCGGAAGGCATCGCCCCGCGCAGCGCAATCAGCGCAGGTGCAATGATCGGGCTGGCAGGCAGCGTCGATGCGGTGAGCAGAGCCGCAGCAGCCGCAGAGGAATGAGCCATCGCGCCATCATCATCGAGCCCCATCAGATCGGGCGCGCCATCACCCGCCGGATCCTCCTTGCCGCGGTGTGCGAGGGCGGGATTGCCGCCAGCCTGCGGCTCAACCGGTGGTTGTAAAGACACAGGTGCAGTCTCGACCGGCGCAGCAGCGGGTTGAACGTCCGCCAGCAGTCCGCGCGCAGCGTGAGAGACATCAGCAAGTGGTGCTTGCGGCAAATCCGCGCCTTGCGGCGGCAAGGGCTTGCCGCCTGCTGCTGCCGCCGGTTGTGGTGCAGCCATCAGGGCCAGAGCCTGCGGCAGCGGCTCTGGCAACTGCACCGCTGGCACGCCCTCCTCGCCTTGCAAAGGGGCTTCAGGCGCTGCTTGCACCCGAGCGGAGATCTGCTCATGCGAAGCTGCGAGCATCCGGGCAAACTCATTGCCAAGCCCGGCCGAGCCCTCGGACGCGCTGCCAGAGCCAAGGGCAAGCAGGTTGCCCGGCCGCAGGGCCGCCAGATCAAGCGCAAAATCCGAAACCATGGGTGTCACGATGCGTCATCCTTTGCCTGTGAAAGGCCCGCAGGCAGCACGGCCAAACTCTGACCGGATGCTTGCAAGCGGGTTTGCGGCGGGCCTTGCAACTTGCGTGCCATCGCCCCGACGAGCATGGCCGCTGACCGCTCACGCGCTGCATCGAGCGCGCTTCGGGCAGCGCGTTCCAGCTCGCCAAGTCGGCGCTCGCGCGCTTCGGCCACGGCCAGCTGATCGGCCTGCCAGACGGCCTGGCGCAGGGCATCGCTGCGCGCGGCGGCTGCATCTTGTGCCAAACGCGCGACCCCGCTGCCAAACCGCAGCCGCGCCGCCAGGGCCGCGCCGCTGGTTGTTCCGGCCTGTGCGCTGGCTGCCGCGAGCAGCCCGGCACTGCGCTGCGCCAGCGCGCTGCGCCGGCGTTCTTCATCAAGCGCCTCGGCCAGCGCCCGCATCGCCTCGCGTCGCGCCATTCCCGCGATCATCGCCTGCAAGCGCACCAGCCCAAGGCGGCGTTTGTGTTCAAGCATTGTGCGATTCCATCAACTCGCTCAGCGCGGCGGTGCTGGCAGCAAGGCTGTGGGCTGCACCGCGCGACTGGGTTAAGAAGGCGTCGATCGCGGCGCTCTGCCGCAGCGCCTCATCCAGCAGCCGATCAGAGCCGGCGCGATAGGCCCCCATCATAACAAGATCGCGGTTCTGCTCGCGCGCGGCGATCAACGCGCGTAGGGCCCGCGCCGCGCTGGCCTGTTCGGGTGTGACAAGATCATCCATCACCCGGCTCAATGAGGCGGGCACATCAATCGCCGGATAATGGCCGCGTTCAGCAAGACTGCGCGACAGCAGGATGTGCCCATCCATGATCGCGCGTGCAGTGTCGACCACCGGATCGCTGGCGTCATCGCCATCGGCCAGCACCGTGTAGATGCCGGTTACCGCGCCGCCTGTGCGGGCTGAATTGCCCGCACGTTCAACAAGGCGGGTGATCGCGGCCAGAGCAGAAGGCGGATAGCCGCGGGCCGCGCCCGGCTCGCCCAGCATCAAGGCCAGTTCGCGCGCGGCGTGAGCCACACGGGTGAGACTGTCGAGGATCAGCAGCACGCGCTTGCCCTGATCGCGGAAGAATTCGGCAATCGCGCTCGCATATTGGGCGGCACGCAGGCGCAGATTGGGCGCGTGATCGGCAGGCACCGCCACCACGACCATTGCCCCGCGCCCCGCATGGCCCATATGGCGGCTGACAAAATCGGAAACCTCGCGCGCACGCTCTCCGATCAGCGCGACCACTGTAACATCCGCCTCGGCATGGCCTGCAATCGTGTCGATCAGCACCGATTTGCCCACGCCCGAGCCTGCCATGATGCCCAGCCTCTGGCCCACCCCCATAGTGGCGAGGGCATTGATCGCGCGGATGCCGCAGTCAAAAGGCTCCGCGACACTGGCGCGTTCCAAGGCGCTTTCGCGCTTGCCGCCAAGCGGCCAGCCATGCGGCAGATCAAGCCGCGGACCACCATCAATCGGCTCGCCCAGACCATCCACCGCGCGGCCCAGCAAAGCCTTGCCAAGGCGCACTTCGCCGGGCTGGCCAATCGCGCGCACCACGGCCTGCGGGTGCAGCAGCACCGTATCTCCCAGCAGCATCATCACCGAATGACCCGCCCGAAAACCAATCACCTCAGCCAGACATTCAGCGCCGCCCAAACCATCCGCGCTGGTCTCGATCGCCCCTAAAGAGCCAATCGGCAAAGGCAGGCCAGCCACTTCGATAAGGCCGCCATCGCAGGCCACCACGCGCCCCATCCGCACCGGCCCGGCGCTCACCCGCACCGCGCGCATCCGCGCCAGATCAAGCTGCAATTCAGCGATCATGGCCGCAGCGCCTCGGCCAGCGCACGGCGCCAATCGGCAGGGGTGTCGCGCAGCGCACCATCGGGCCCTTCGATCACCAGCGCGCCGCGTTCGAGCGCCGGGTCAGGCGCAATCTGCCACCCTTCCAGCGCACCCTCAGGCAGCCCCGCCAGATCATCCGGATGCAAATGCAGCACCGCCCCTGCCCAGCCGCTTCCAAGCCGCGCAGCCGCCGCTTCGCACCGCGCCGCCAAACCGGCACCATCCAGCGCATAATCGCCCAGCACCTGACTGCACAAAGCCTGCACACTGGCCGCCAATTCTTCAGCCAAGACGCCCAGCGCCGCCTCGTCGAGGGCCCAGAAATTGAGCCTCAAGGCGCGCGCCCGCGCGATTTCCTGATGGGCCTCAGCGCTCGCTGCGGCGCGGCCTGCGGCTTCACCTTCGGCATAGGCGCGGGCCTCTGCCTGCTTGATCAGATCGGCAGGCTCGCTGACAGGATCAGGATCAGGCTCGGGCGTGCTGGCGGTATCGGGGACTGACGGCTCGGGCGCTGCCCGCGCAAGCGCTGCAAACGGCGCACCGGGGCGAAAGCCTGTTGGCTGGCCCAACGCCTCGTCCCCCTGACCATCACAGGCCAGCCCATCGAACCAGCGCGGCGCAGGGGCAGGCAGCGGAGCCGCCAGCGCGGTGAGCCACTCAGACGAAGTCGCCATCGCCGCTTCCGATCACAATTTCGCCGGCTTCGGCCAAGTCCTTGGCGGCGGCGACAATCGCGCGCTGGGCCGCTGTGACTTCTGCCTTGGAAATCCGCCCACGCATTTCGATCTCGTCGCGAATACCATCGGCCGCACGGCTCGACATGGCGGCAAAAAAGGGCGTGCGCTGGTCCTCTTTCAGGCCCTTGAGAGCATCCACCAGCTGCGCCGAATCCACATCGCGCAGCAACCGGCCCATCGACATCGGATCGAGCGCAAACAGCATTTCAAAGGTGAACAAGGCGTCTTCAATGGCTGCCGCCAACGGCGCGTCGCGCTGTGCAATGGCTGGCAGCACTGTGCCGCGCACTTCGCCTGCGGCCAGATTGATGAGATTGGCCGCTTCCTGCGGGCCGCCCAACAGCAGCGCAGAGGCGCCAAAACTTGCCCCAATGCGCTGTGACAGCAGCGCGTCAATGGTTGCTGCCGCCTGAGGCGCAATCGGGCCTGCCTTGGCGATGCGTTCCACCACTTCGCTTTGCACCGCCGCAGGCAGGGCCGATAGCACTGCGGCAGCCGGTTCGGGATCGATCAGCAACAACAGCGCTGCAATCATCTGCGGGTGTTCATCCCCGATCAAGCGCACCAGCACTGGCGGCGCGAGCCAGCGCGCGACTTCGATGCAAAAAGGCCGGGCATCGGGCGCGATGCGCTGCATCATGCTTTCCGCCTTGGCCGGGCCAAGCGTGCGTTCAAGCAGCGCGCGGACATGGCCTGCCCGATCGCGCGCGGGGATCACTTCGCGCTGTGCTTCCTGCGCGAAATCGGCCAGCGCCTCGGCCATGCCTGCCTGATCGACTTCGCCCAGCGCGACCATCGCTGCGCCCAGGCGTTCGAGTTCGGCAGGCGCAAGTCGGCTGATCAGGCTGCTCGCCTCGCCATCGTCGAGCAGCATCAGCAGCACTGCCGCGCGGTCGGGCCGGGTAAGCAGGCTGGCCGGTGTCGTGATGGGAGGCGCAGGAAGCGCGGCTTCGATCCCGGCTTGCGGTTGGGGCTGGGGCTGGGGCAAGCTCATCAGCTGGGTGCTCCGGCAGCGATGGGAGGGGCGGCGTTATCGGGAGCTTGCAGCATCCGCTGCAAGGCAAGCGCGGCGCGGTCGGGCTGGCTGGCGGCGAATTGCCTGGCGAGCGTCAGCGCCTGCGGCAGATCGGTCTCTGGCGCATCAGCCGGGCTGGCAGCGCTTCCCGGCTGGAACGGATCCTGCGATGCGAGCGCAAAGCCAGAGCTCTCGCCTTGCGCAGGTGCCGGCTCACTGGTCAGGGCGGCGGCCTTGTCTTTTTCACGCAGCCGCGCCAGCCACGGACGCACCGCCAGCAGCAGCACCAGCAGCACCGCCAAAAGCATCGCGCCATAGCGCACCAAGCCCATGAACCAGGGCTGTTCGTAGAAACCGGGCGCTTCGAGTTCGCTGACCCCGAACTTGCTTGGCACCACTTCGACCATGTCGCCGCGCTGGGCATTGGCGCCAACAGCGGCGCTGACAAGAGCCTGCAGGCGAGCAGCGGTCAGCGGGGTAGCGGCCTTGAGCGCCTCATCATTCACCGCGACCGCGACCGAAAGCTTGGTCAAGCCGCCAGGGCGACGATTGGTGACGGCAACCTCGCGGCCGAGTTCATAGGAACGCTGCACCGTGCTCTCACTGTCATTGGCGCTGGCCTGCGCGGGCGCGGCAGGCTGCGGCGCACCATCGACCAGCGTGGCATCAGGCGGCGGAGTGTTGGCGGCAACCCCCGGAACGCCGCCGGGCACGCTTTGCCCGGTGCGAGTGGAACTGCGCTCACTTTCGCTGCGCACCACGCCGGGATTGTCATAGGACTCGCGCGCGCGGGTGACTTCCTCGGGATCAAGTTCGGCCTGCACCTGCGCGGAATAGTTCCCCTCGCCCAAAAGAGGCAGCAACAGGGCATCGATCTGGCTGACCAGCTTGGCCTCCAGCTCGCGTTGCAGGGTGAGCGATTCGAGCGCATTTTCGCGCGCAGAGGACAGCAGCCGTCCGTTCTGATCGACCACGCGCACCTCGTCGCTGGTCATCCCCGGCACCGAGGCGGCAACCAGATTGACGATGGCCTCGACCTGACTTTGCGAGAGGCTGCGCCCGCTGGCGAGCCGCACCATGACAGAGGCGCTTGGGTTGCTGGCATCGCGCACGAACACCGATCGCTCGGGCGTTGCCAGATGCACTCGCACCGCTTCGATCCCATCGATCTCGCGGATGGTGAGCACCAACTCGCGTTCGCGCGCCAGCCGCAGGCGTTCGCCTTCCAAAGTGCGCGAGGAACCCAGAGGGATCGCATCGAGCATCTCGCTGGCCCCTTCAGGCGCGGCAATCCCGGCGTTGCTGGCAACCAGCATTCGCGCGCGGTAGATATCGTCTTCGGCCACAGTGATCGCACCCGTGCCGTTGTCGATCTTGTAGGCAATCCCGCTGGATGACAGGGTTTCTGTCACCTTCGCCCGCTCGGCATCGGTGAGACTGGTGTAGAGCACGCGCTGCGGCCCTGACGAAACCGCGAGATAGAGCGCAGCCGTTGCCGCCAGCGCGCCCACGCCTGCCACCGCAGGCAGCGCACGGCGCACCGCCGGTTGCGCCATGAATGCGCCCAGCGGCGGCGGCAGGCGACTTGTCCAGTCGGCGCGCGCGCCTTCGGGCAAGGCGATGCCTGCATTCTCGGCAGGAACAGGGGCGGGCAAGGGGGAGGCGACCTCGGCCATCTAATCAGCCCCCCATCCGCATGATTTCTTGATAGGCAGACAAGAGCTTGTTGCGGGTCTGGAGCGCGGCTTCGAAAGCAACGCTCGCTTCCTGCCGGGCAAGCATCACCTGCGCCACGTCGGTCACTTGGCCGCGTTCATAGGCGACCTGCATTTCGCTCGAACGCGATTGCACTGCGCTCACCTGCCGCATCGCGCTATCGAGGGTGGCGGCAAAGCCTGCACCGGGCTGGGGCGCAGGCGCATAAGGTCCGCCTGCCATGCTGCTGGCCGCGCGCACCTCACGCAGCGCGCTTTGCCGCTCCATCACCTGCGAGCGCAGCGCCATGATATCCTGCACCCCTGCAGCCGGTCTGGTAAAGCTCATGCCCGGCCTCCGGCGGCAAGCAGGCCATTGGCACGCATTGTGGCGAGGCGGTAACGCAAGGTGCGTTCGGAAATCCCGAGGCTTTGCGCGGTGCGCGCCCGGTTGCCGGCGTTGCGATCCAGCGCTGCCAGAATGGCCTCGGCTTCCGAGGCAAAGGCAACCTCGGACAGCGAAGCTGCGGTATCGCTGGCCGGCGGCGGCGCGGCGAGAGCAGCAACAGGCGCAGCAAGGCTGCGCACCGGACGATCAAAGATGATGTGTTCAGCCGCAATCTCGGGAGCATCACCCGCCAGCAGGATCGCGCGGCGGATGACATTTTCCAGCTCGCGCACATTGCCGGGCCAGGTATGCGCTTCCAGCCGCATGATCGCTTCAGCGCTAAGCCAGCAAGGCATTGCGGGGCGGCAACCATGTCGCAGCAGCATCCCGAAAGCGAGCGGGGCAATATCCCCGGGGCGCTCCCGCAAGGCGGCCAGTTCAAGGGGAAATACGTTCAGGCGATACAGCAAATCCTCGCGGAAGCGCCCGGCCTCTACCTCCGCGCTCAGGGTGCGGTTGGTCGCAGCCACAATGCGCACATCCACCGTGACAGGCGTGGTGTCACCAAGGGGAAGAACCTCGCCTTCCTGAAGAGTGCGCAGCAGCTTGGCCTGAAGGGCCAGCGGTAATTCGCCGATCTCATCAAGCAGCAAGGTGCCGCCATCGGCTGCGCGGAACAGGCCTTCACGCGCTTCGCCGGCACCGGTAAATGCGCCCTTGCGGTGGCCGAACAGCAGGCCTTCCAGCATGGCCTCGGGCATGGCGGCGCAATTGACAGCGACAAAGGGTCCGGAGGCGCGGCGCGAGCGGCGATGGATGAAGCGGGCGAGCACTTCCTTGCCGGTGCCTGTCGGCCCTTCGAGCAGCACAGGAATATCGCTCGCCGCAACGCGTTCAGCGAGCGTGAGCAGCGCAAGGCTGGCCTCATCGCCGGCAATCGGCCAGCCGCCTTGCGCAGCGCTTGCCAGCAAAGCCGCACGCGCCAGCGGCAGTGCGGCTTCATTATAGGCAAGAGCAATGCGCCCCCGCGCAAGGCAGCCCAGCGCAGGGCGCGCAGAATGGGCAAGATCAAGCTCAACCGCACCTGCGGGGCGTCCGCCTGCCGGCAGATCAAAGCGCCCCTCTGCCCCCAGCACCAACCGATCGCGCTGCCACCCGCGCGCCAGCAAGGGCAGCGTGGTATCGAGCAAGCTTCGATGGCGCAGCGCCGCGCCCCCACCAGAACCCAGCGCGCGCGCCGCAGCGCGGCCCATACGGCGTTCCGGCGTTGCGAGATCAGTTGTCATGGATGGCCCCTTGTTGCTGTCTGTGACAGCCAATGGATTGGGGCCATGAGGGACAAAAAGCGGGTAACTTAAGCTCTCGTAGAAATCCCTAGAACGGCACTTTTCTGCCCCCTGCGGCAACAAATGCCCTCAAAAAACCTCTTAAACATTCCGGCAAACGGCCGGTCTTAGGGCCAGCAGCGGCGGGTGTGCTTGCTGTAAATGACCATTCGGGAGTTTCGAGACATGAACGTGATCAACACCAATTCCTCGGCGCTGCGCGCCACCAACGCGAGCATTGCCGCTGGCCGCATGATGGGCACGGCGATGGAGCGCCTGTCGACCGGCCGCCGCATCAATAGCGGGGCGGATGACGCCGCTGGCCTCGCGATTGCCAATTCCATGACCTCGCAGATCCGCGGCATGGCGCAGGGCATTCGCAACGCCAACGACGGCATCAGCCTTGCCCAGACCGCCGACGGCGCGCTCAACGAAGTGAGCAACATGCTCCAGCGCATCCGCGAACTGGCGGTGCAAGCCGGTTCGGATACCTATGCCGAAGTCGACCGCGACAACATCCAGCTCGAAGTCGATGCACTGAGCGAACAGATCAACCAGATCGTTACCAACACCACCTTCAACGGCATCAGCCTGTTCGACGGAACCACCACGACGGTCACGATCCTCGCCGGGTCGACCGATGCCGATACCATCGACCTCGAACTTGAAGACATGACCGCGCTCAACGCCAATGGCGGCGCCGGCTCCATCGATGTCACCGGTGCCGATGGCACCAACGCGCGCACCGCGCTGGGCAATATCGACGATGACCTTGAACTGATCGCAACCGCCCGCGCGACGTTGGGTGCGGGGCAGAACCGCCTGCAATCGGCGGTGAACAACCTCACCAACGTTTCCACCAACCTGTCGGATGCCCGTTCGCGGATCGAAGACACTGATTATTCGGTCGAAACCACCGCGCTTGCCAAGGCGCAGATCCTTGGTCAGGCGTCGACCGCGATGCTGGCTCAGGCCAACCAGTCGCAGCAGAACGTGCTCTCGCTGCTGCGGTAATCGCTAGCACCCCTCGCGTCCCGCTCCCCCTTGGCGGGAAGCACCCAGCCCGGAAAAAGGCTTCCACCAGCCTTTTTCCGGGCTTTTGCTGTCGTTATACCAGCGCGCTAAGATGCTGACGCATCACGCGCTGGAATTGCTGGGGCGCCGCACGGGCTTAACCAATGCTCGTAGAGTAGGGCTCATCGCGCATTGGTATTAGATCAGGCTTCTAACCGACCATTATGCGGTTGCGCCCCTGCTGCTTGGCACGATAGAGCGCCGCATCCGCACGGGCGAGCGCACTGCGATCATCCTCGGCCTCGGTCACCTCGGCGACCCCGCCGGAAAAGGTGATCCGCCCGAACGGCTTGCCGCTTGCCCGGTTGATCAGATTGCGCGCGGCCAGTTGCCGGCGCATCGCATCGACCTTTTCGAGCGCGCACAGCTTGTCATATCCGGGCAACAGCAGCACAAACTCCTCGCCGCCATGGCGCGCGACGAAACACCGCTCGCTGGCCTGCTCGCCAAGCCCTGCCGCAATGATCCTGAGCACCCGGTCGCCCGCCTCGTGGCCATGACGATCATTGATCAGCTTGAAGTGATCGACATCGCAAAAGGCCACACTCAAGGGCTCACCGCGTTGGCGGGCGGCGGTTGCGGCCATGGCAAAGCGGCGTTCAAAGGCGCGGCGATTGGGCAGGCCGGTCAGATGATCAATATCCGCCTCAAGGCGCGCTTCGGCAAGGCTGCGCCGCAGTTCTTCGGTTTCCAGGCGGCTGCGCTGCATGGCCTGCTCGATCGCTGCGAGCCGCTCAAGCATGGCCTGAGACAGGCAGAGCAGGCGCGCGGTGTCCGCCTCGCCTGCGCCATCTGCTGCGCACGCCGCGAGCGCATTCACCTGGGCGCCGATCGCGCCGCGATGATCGTGGGTCTCGCTTTGGGCAAAGCGCGCTGATTGACCGAACCGCATGAGGGCATCATCGAGTTTTTCGACCAGTTGTTCGAGCTCAGCCGTGTGCCGCTCGCTCGCGGGATTGAGCCGATCCAAGGTGTCGAGCCAACGCTGATCAATCGGCGCTGCTGCTACCTGGCGTTCGGCAAAGGCGCGCGCGACCTCGGCATTGCTGCCCGAAAGCGCGCTGGCAATCAGCGCCAGATTGCCGGGGCTGGCGATCAGATCATAGCGGGACAGAAAATCCGCGATCCGTTCAAGCAATTCACGGCGAGCCGTGTCGGCAGATAAACCGGCAGCCGCGCTCGCAGGGGGTTCATCAGTCGGTTCAGAGCGACGAAACAGATCAAACATGGCAGCACCCCGCGACAGCCCCATGACCCGATTGCCATGAGCGTTCCTGCTATGGCGCAATCATGCTTTGCAGGTGGCTAGGTTTAACCTGCGCAGTAATACCGAGGTTCACTGGCGTGCACCCATGCACCTTTCACCCCACCTTCCCGTCCGGCCAGCATATCCACTTGGTATCATTGGTGGTCGGGCGGGGAGGGGGGGAGGTATAAGTCAGGCTCAACGAGCTTGAGTGTAACACCTAGGCGCGCTGTTGCTGCGCGCCGCGGGCCATGCGCGCCCCCTCTCCGGCGCTGGTTTCGCGCGGCCGGATCAAGCGCTAGGTTCTGACCAATGCCCGCAGCTTGCCGAGCGCTGCGGTCGGGGTCTCATCTTCGGTGATGATCGCACGCGCGCGGCCATCTGCATCCATCAGATAGGCCGCGCCGGAGTGGATGATCGTGTAATCACCGCCGCACAAAGGGGCGGCAAAATGCATCGCGTTGTATGCGCGCGTTGTCTGAGCAATCGCCTGCTGCGTTCCGGTGAGCGCAAGAATGGCGGGATCGATGCGCTGCGCGAAGGCCCCGATCCGTTGCGGGGTATCCCGGGCCGGATCCACCGACACCAGAACAATTCGCAAAGCCTTGCCCTGCTCACCAAGCGTGCGGCGCCATGCCGCAAGGCGGATCAAGCGCGCCTCGCAAGCCGCCCCGCAACGCGAATAGCCGAACACCATCACAAACGGCGCACCCTTGAGGCTGCGATCGGTGATTGTCGTCCCATCGGATGATTGCAGCGTAAAGTTCCCACCAAGCTGCGCGGAAAATTGCGGCTGCGGGGCAAGGCCAATCGTCTTGGGCAAGGCCCAGCCGGCCCCGGTGCCAGCGACCACTGCGGCCACCAGCCACAACACCAGCGCGCGGGCGTCACGTGTGCCGGCAGGCGCAGGGGCACTGCGCGCACCAGCAATCCCGCTCACGCTGCAAGAGCAGCGCGCGGGCGGCGCCCTGGCTCAGCGGTGACGCTGGCTTCGGTGCGGAAGGCGGCAAAGGCCTCGCCCAATTGCTGCGCCTCACGCGCCAGCGAGGTGGCCGCAGCGGTGCATTGTTCGGCCATCGCGGCGTTTTGCTGGGTTGAACGATCCAGATCGCCCACCACGGTGTTGATCTGCGAGAGGCTTTCGGCCTGCACATCGGTGGAATCAGCAATGGTCTCGATCGCCTGCGACAGTTCCGCCACCCCGCGGGTGATCGCAGCGAAAGCCTCACCGCTGCGGCTCACCAGATCAACGCCATTGCTGACATGCTGGCTGCTGACGGTGATGAGCGATTTGACCTCATCGGCAGCTTCGGCGCAGCGCTGGGCGAGCGCGCGCACTTCGGACGCGACCACGGCAAAGCCTTTGCCGGTCTCACCCGCCCGCGCTGCCTCGACCCCTGCGTTCAAAGCAAGCAGGTTGGTCTGGAAAGCGATCGAATCGATCACCGAAATGATGTTGTTGATTTCAGACGACGATTTTTCGATCTGGTCCATCGCGCCGACAGCTTCGGCGACAATGCTCGAACCATCATCGGCCATGCGGGTGGCGCTCTGGATGGTGGCGCGCGCCTTGCCCGCGACTTCGGCGGTCTGCTGCACTTTCTGCGTCGTCTGGGCAACGGCCGCGGCGGTTTCTTCGAGATTGGCGGCCTGTTCCTCGGTGCGGCGCGAGAGATCATCGGCGGCAAAGCGGATTTCGCTGGAACCGGTGGTCATGGCGTTGACCCCTGCGACCACCTGCGCAATCGTCCCGCCAAGCGCGGCCGTCGCGGCGTTGAAATCCTGCTCGACCTTGCGGTATTCCTCGGGGAAACCTTCGACCGACACAGTCAGATCACCCTGCGACAGCTGTTCCAGCGCCGTTCCAAGATTGTCGCTGACAATCGCGCGGGTTTTCTCCTTCATATCGGCAAAATAGGCCGACAGCGCGAGGTCGATATCCAGCAACGACACCTTGATCAGCGTGGCGATCTGCTGCGCCTGAGCGCGCTTCCACGGCAGATAGCGTTGCCAGCCGGGCGCCACCACTTCCATCACCAGATGATCGAGCACCATCGCATAGGCCCCGATATACCAGTGCGGCTCAAGCCCGATGCGCGCGTGAACATTGCCGATCTTGAGAGCGCGATCAAAGAAGCGCTGATCCACCCCGTCGCGGAACACCGCCTGCCAGTGCTGCGCCTGCATCCCCTTGGCACGGCCCATCTGCTGGGTGCTGGAAAAGAAGGCGGCGAGTTCGGGCTTGGCCGAGATCGCATCATAGAACGCGGTCAACGCGGTATCGAGCCGCCGCCCGAGCGCGCCGCTCAGGCCATTCAAAATGGCCGGATCAACACGGGAAAGGTCATAGTAATCGAGCCGTTTATCAAGCGAGAGGTTGGACATCGGGGGGCTCCTGTTCTCATTTGCAAGAGAGGTCTGTTCAAATCTAGCGGTGATCGTCTTGCCAAGCCGCTGGCGCGGGGCTGCGCATTGCTACGCAGCGCGCGCCACAGTCGCAGCCAATCTTTCGCGCAATTGCTCAAGGCCAAGCGCGCCCACCGCGCTGGTGGGATCGGGTGCCCCCACCACCATGGCGAGCTGCGTCAGATGCTGGGCAAACCAGTCGATCTTCTGCAAACGATCAAGGTGCCGCTCGGCCAAATCGGGATCGCCGCACAATTCATGGCCCAAGGTTTCCACCTCGCTGCCCAGATCATGCAGCACTTCGGCCACCGCGCGGTGCAGATCGGCGCTCATCATGCCGCCAGATCCAGTTCATCAGCGCTCATCAATTTCTTGAGATCGAGCACCATCACCATCTGATCATCAAGCGGGGCGACCCCTTCGAGATAATGCGTGATGTGATCGGCAGCGCCCGCATCGGGCTGTTGCAAGGCGTTTGCTTCGATCGAGACGATGTCATTGACATCATGCACAATCAGCCCGCGTGACTGGCCCTGATATTCGGTGACGATGATCGGATTGCGTGCCGTTGCCTCGGTCGGCGGCCAGCCCAAACGCACCGACAGATCAATCACCGGCAGCACCGCACCGCGCAGGTTCACTACGCCCGCCACATGATCGGGCACACGCGGCAGACGGGTAACCGGCGACCAGGCGCGAATTTCCCGGATCGTCATGATATCGAGCCCGAACAATTGCCCGGCAATTCCGAAAGTGATCAGTTCATAGCGCATGGCACGGGAGCTCCTGTCTCAGCAATGCACCACGCGCCTGAGCGCTGTGGTGAGCTTTTCGGCATCAAAGGGTTTGACGATCCAGCCGGTCGCCCCGGCGTTGCGGGCGCGCTGTTTCTTGTCATCGGAACTTTCCGTGGTGAGCACGAGGATCGGGCGATCGGAATGGAGCGCGCTGGTGCGCAGCTTCTCGATCAGGCCAAACCCATCAAGGCGCGGCATATTGATGTCGGTGATGATCACATCGACTTCATTGGCAGCAAGCCATTCAAGCGCCTCCTGCCCGTCTTCGGCCTGCGCCACAGCAAAACCGCGCGAGGTCAGCGCGCTGCGCAAAAGCGCGCGCATGCTGGCGCTGTCGTCCACAGTGAGAACAGAAATGGCGGTTTGCGACATGAACGGGGCTCCTTGCGAGAGATCAGAATAATTCGACCGCACCAAAGCCAGATTGCGCAGGCACTCGGGGTTTGTGCGTAGGAATGGGTGCAGTCGGCTCGTCGGAATGCACCATGCGCGCGCGCACGAGGCCCGAGGCCGGACGAAATTCGACGCGGCGCGCCTGATGGCCTTCCATGTCCTCATAGACCTTGGCGATGCCTTCTGCGGCCAGGAACGCGCGCGCAAAGGCGGCATTGCCCGAACCGATCGGCGCCAGATCGCGGTTCATATTGGCCCCGCCGTAAAGCCGCGCTTTCATCCGCGATTTGACCGCGCCCAGCTTGAGCATTTCGTTCACCAGCAATTCCATCAGGAACAGGCCGTAATCGCTGTCAAAGGCTTGCGCGCGTGCCGGGTCGGGCGGCTCTGCCAGCAGAAAGTGGTTCATGCCGCCCACCCGCGCGATGGGATCATAGAGGCAAGTCGCAACGCAGCTGCCGAGGATGGTCGTCATGGTCAGCGCCGGATCAGCGCTGGCGCGCGCCTCTCCCTGCATGATGGTGAGCCGGGGGCTGGCGGCGGTGTCGAGGGGCGCATGGGTTGTCATGAGGTCACCTTGGTGGGAGCAAAGATGCGAGCTGCCATGGCATCAAGCGCCAGCACCTCGCGCGCGCCCCCCAGCGCAATCGCGGCCCGCGGCATGCCGAACACCACACAGCTGGCCTCGTCCTGTGCGATGGTGTGCGCGCCGCTGCGCGCCATCGCGGCAAGGCCGCGCGCGCCGTCCTCGCCCATACCGGTGAGCAGGATGCCGAGCGCCTTGTCGCCCAGCGTTTGTGCGGCCGAGGCGAAGAGTTGATCGACGCTTGGCCGATGGCCCGACACCTTGTCGCCGGCGCGCATCACCGCGCGGTAGCCCCGCGATCCGGCAGGCGCGACCATCAGATGCTTGTCATCGCCGGGGGCCAGCAAAACCTCGCCAGCCTGCAAGGGATGATCGCTTTCGGCCAGCCGCACACGGGGCCGCGCGGCGCGATCCAGCGACTGGACAATCGCAGGCGCAAAACAGGCGTTGATGTGCTGCACGATCAGCGTCGGGGGGCAATCCTCCGGAAAACCAGCAAGCAGGCTGTTCAAAGCCTCAACCCCGCCGGTTGATGCGCCGATCACGATCACCTCGGGCGGGAGGGCAAAAGGCGCAGCCTGCGACCGCACGGCGGGCCTTGTGATCGCAGGGGCAGTGGCAGGACGGCTCGATTGTGGGCGCGCCGCCAACCGCACACTGGCTGCCTCGCGCACCAGATCAGCCAGTTCCCCGCCATCATCATCGGCCAAGGATCGGTTTGCGCTCGCTTTGGCATAGCAGCCGACCGCACCCAGTTGCAGCGCGCGCGCGGTGGCAGCTGCGCCTTCATGGGTGGAGCCTGACACGATAATGACGGGGGTTGGGCGCAGCGTCATGATCTTTTCGAGGAAGGCCAGTCCATCCATCCCCGGCATTTCGATATCGAGCGTCACCACGTCGGGATCATGGCTTTTGATGAGGGTGCGCGCTTCGGCGGCGTTGGCGGCCACCGCGATCACCGTGATATCGGGTTCGGCCTCCAGCTTGCGGGTAAGCAGCGCCCGCATCAGCGCCGAATCATCGACAATCAGAACCCGGATCATGGCGCACCGACCTTCTGATAGATCGTTGGGCCGACCAGCGTGAGCAGATCGGACGCAGGGCCGGACACGCGCTCGGAATGGCCGATGTATAGAAACCCGCCGGGACGCAGATAGCGGGCAAAGCCTGCTACCAATTGCTCCTTGGTTGGGCCATCGAAATAGATCATGACATTGCGGCAAAAGATCACATCAAAATGCCCGCCAAAGGGCCAGGGATGCAGCAGATTGAGCTGACGAAACCGCACCATGGCGCGCAATTGCGGTGCGATGGTGCGTTGATCGGGCACAGAGGCCGCCTCAGTCCAGTTCGCCACCAGCGCATCGGGCAGAGCGGCGAGCGCCGAGGCGGGATAGGTCGCAGCCTCAGCCGCGGTGAGCGCATGGCCCGCCAGATCGCTCGCCAGCGCCACGATATCGCGCCCCGCAATGCTGCGCGCAGCCGCCTTGTCTGCGCCCATCAACACCATCATCAGCGTCCAGATTTCCTCGCCGCTTGAACACCCCGCCGACCAGATGCGCACCGGCCGGCCAGCCTCGGCCGCGGCAATCAGCGCCGGACGGACATGCCCCGCGAAATGCTCGTAATGATGCGGCTCGCGGTAGAAATAGGTGTGGTTGGTGGTGAGGGCTGCAATCAGCTGGGTCTGGGCCGCCGGATCGCGCGCCGCCCCGTCAAGATATTCGCCAAAGGTCGCCGCCCCGCTTTTGCGCACCAGTGGGGCCAGCCGCGAATAGGCGAGCATCCGCTTTTGATCGGTCAGCACAATTCCCGCCTCGCGGTGAACCAGCTCGGCAATGCGGGCGAAATCCCTGATCCCAAACACCTGCGGGCTGACGCCGGGCACAATCGCCGCGCCCAGCGCAGCCGCGCCTGCCGCTGCGCCCTTACTGACTGGCACAAGGTTCACGCCGCAGCCGCCATCGGCGCTGCACCCGAAGCGGCTGCGACCAGATAATCGACATCGACAATCAGCGCCACTTTGCCGTTGCCAAGGATCGTTGCGCCCGCAACGCTGTCAACAGAACGGAAATTGGCATCGAGGCTCTTGATGACGAACTGGCGCTGATCAGTGATCGCATCGACCAGCAGCGCGGCCTGCCCGTGGCTTTCGGTCTCGACCAGCACCAGCACGCCTTGGCTCGGATCCGTGACCCCAGCGCGCGCGCCGGTTTGCGCGGCGAGCGAGACAATCGGCACAAACCGCCCACGCACATTGAGCATCTGGCGGCGCGTGCCGAGGCCTTTAACCTCGCCCGCGGCGGGCCTGAGGCTTTCGATGACATGGGCCAACGGGATCACCAGCGCCTGATCCCCGGTCTGGACAATCATCCCGTCGGAAATCGCCAGAGTCAGCGGCAAGGCCAGCGTAAACGTGGTGCCCTCGCCCGGAGTGGTTTCGATGGTGATGCGACCGCCCAGATCCTTGACGTTGGATTTGACCACATCCATCCCCACCCCGCGGCCCGATACGCTGGTGATTTCAGCAGCGGTGGAAAAGCCGGGGGCAAAGATCAACTGGTTGATTTCATCATCGGTGAGTTCGGCATCGGGCGCGATAATCCCGCTGGCGATGGCTTTGGCAAGCACCTTGTCGCGGTTGATCCCGCGCCCGTCATCGCGGATCTGGATGATGATGCGCCCGGCCTTTTGTTCGGCAGAGAGCGACAGCGTGCCTTCGGGCTCCTTGCCGGCGGCAATGCGTTCGGCAGGCGGTTCAATGCCATGATCCACCGCATTACGGATCAGGTGCGTCATCGGTTCGCTGAGGCGCTCGATCACGGTCTTGTCGAGTTCGGTGGTCTCGCCGCTTACCTGCAGCTTTACATGCTTGCCGGTGTTGCTAGCGAGTTCGCGCAGCAGGCGCGGCACGCGGCCAAACACCGCGCTGATGGGCTGCGCGCGGAATGCCATGGCGTGTTCCTGAATATCGCGCACCAGCGTTTCCAGCAGCGCCAACTCCTCGATATGGGCAAAGCTTTCATTCTCCAGCCGCTGGGCGAGCATCGACTGCGCAATCACCAACTCGCCCACGGCATCAATCAGCCGGTCTAGCTTGGCCAGATCAATCCGCACCGATTGCGAAGCCGCCGCAGCAGGCGCCGCGCTGGTGGCCGCAGGCGCACTCGCAGCAGCACGGATGTCAGAGACTGGCGGGGGGCTGCCTGCGTCCGCGCTTTCCCGCCGGGTTGCTGCACCGGGTGCTGCTGGCGGCGGCGCGCTCGCAGGCTCGCGCATATTGGCTGACACAGCGGCAAGTCGCGCAGGCGGGATGGCCGCCTCGTCGCCATAGGCAAGGCTGCAATCCTCGCCGGCGAAATCGAAAATCTCGGCCACATCTTCGCGGCTGACATGGCCGGGCATGCGAAAGCTCCAGCCAAGATAGCCGTCATCAACCGACAGGCCATCAATCCCCGGCACGCCGCCCGCATCGCAGCGCACACATTCCCCGCCGAGCCGCGCCAGTTCGCGCAGCCACAAGACCGGCTCTCCGCCATTATCCATCGCGCCTGCATGGGGCCTGATATGCACGAGCCATGTGGCAGGCCCATCCGGCGGCGGCGCTTCGGTGCTGGCAGGCGGCCCGCCCAGATCATCAAGCAGCGCGTCGAGATCAAAGTCCAGATCGGTCCCAGCGCTGGCAGCAGGCGCCGTTTGCAGGTCATCGCCAGCAGGCGCGCGCGCCGCTTCGAGCCGCGCCATCACCGCCGCATCATCAGGCACAGCGCCTTGCCCGCGCGCCGCCTCGACATGATCGCGCAGCACATCAAGCGCTGTCAGCAGCAGGTCAACCAGATCCGGCGTCAGCGCCACCGCCCCTTCGCGCACTTCGCCCAGAAGATTTTCAAAACAATGGGTATAGGCCTGCATCGCCGCATGGCCAAAAGCGCCCGCGCCGCCCTTGATCGAATGGACCCCGCGAAAGATTGCATTGATCGTCTCGGCATCATGGGTGCCGGCCTTGCACGCATCGAGCCCGCTTTCGGCTGCCTCAAGCGCCTCGTCGCATTCAACGAAGAAGATCTGCTGGATGTCATCGTCCTTCATTGCGCAGGCTCCTTCCCGGATGCAGTGTCGCTGATTTCGCTGGCCAGCACGCTGTCGAGCCCGGTCAGGCGCAACATTTCGGTAAAGGCGGCGCTCGGGCGGGCGATGGTGATCCCGCTTTCACTGCGGGCAGCGGCCACCAGCACTTGCAACATCGCCTGACCAATGCGCTCGACGGCGCTGGCATCGATCGTGAGAGAATGCGGGCCAAGCGCATCGCGAATATCCGGCAAGAGCGCACGCGCGGCAGCGCGATCGCAGTTGGGCGGCAAGGCAAGAGTGGTCACAGCAAAAGCTCCTTAGGGCAGGAGGACAAGAATGAGGCAGCAAGTTCAGGCGATCAGAATTCGCTCCAATCCTGATCATCGAGACTGGGGGCGGACAAGGCCGGTGCAGGCTTGAGTGCAAGATTGCCGCTGGTGGCAGGAATTTCGGCAGCACGGCGCGGGCGCGGCGAGCCAGCCTTGGCACGAGCGGGCTTGGCAGGAGCATTGCCTTTTGTCTTGGGCGATGCCTTGGGTTCATTCGCCTTGGAAACGGGTGGGGCAGCAGCCCGCAAAGACGGCGCGGTAAATGCTCCTGTCGCTTGCCCGACGCCATCGGCCTGCCGGGTGCGGAACTGCGCCACCATGTCCGCCAACCGGCTCGCCTCTTGTGACAGATTGCGGGCGGCTGCGGTCGATTCCTCGACCATTGCTGCGTTCTGCTGGGTCATGGTGTCCATCGCGCTCACCGCGTGGCCGACCTGCTCGAGCTTGCTCGCCTGCGCTGTCGCCATATCGGCAATGCTGCTGACTTGCTCGGTGACATCGCCCATCTGGCCGACAATCGTCTCAAGCAGCGTGCCGGTCTCACCAACCAGCGCGACGCCTTCGCCGACGTGGGCGGTGCTGGCGCTAATCAGGCGCTTGATATCCCGCGCCGCATCGGCGCTGCGCTGAGCCAGCGCGCGCACTTCGCCCGCCACCACGGCAAAGCCTTTGCCCGCTTCGCCTGCGCGCGCGGCCTCGACCCCGGCGTTCAAGGCCAGCAGGTTGGTCTGGAAAGCGATGGCATCAATCACGTCGATGATCTGGGTGATCTCGCGCGCGGATTGTTCGATCGCGGCCATCGCCTCCACCGACTGGCGCACCACGGCGCCGCCATTATGCGCCTCGGCGTGAGTTTGATGCATCGCAGCGCGGGCGGCTTCGGCGCTTTCGGCAGCCTTGCGCACCTCAAGCGTGACCTGCGACATTGCGGCATTGGTTTCCTCGATGCTGGCGGCCTGGCGTTCATTGCGCTGGGCCAGATCATCCGAGGCGCAGCGGATTTCGTCCGCCCCGGCATTGACCCCGCTCGCCGCGTTGCGCACTTCGCCAATGATACGCGAAAGCTGTTCAGCCGAAGCGTTGTAAGCCTCACCGAGCGCGCGATATTCAGCTGACAGGCCATTTTTCGCATCCATGCGCCAGGCCAGATCGCCTTCGGCCAGCTTGCGCAATCCCTCGCTCAGGGTGCCGATTACGGCTTTCTGGCTGGCGAGCTGTTCAGCCTGCTGCGCGGCGTTGGCCGCCTCCAACGCGGCCTGCTGCTGGCGGCTGGCGGCAAGGCCATTGAACAAGGACTCGATCCGCAGGCACAGCACTGCGAGCGCGACTGTTTCAATCACTACGATGACAGCGTGCAGCAGCACGCGCAAGATATCCGGCCCGCCATCAAACACCAGATGCGAGGCGAGGAAATTAAGCGAGAGGTGATGCGCCGCCGTCACCGCTGCAGCCACAAGGATCACCCGCCAATCCGCCAGGATCGCCAGCATCGCGAGATAGGCAAAGAACAGCATATGCATATCAAGCTGCCAGCTGGTGCCCGCCGCCAAAGCCAAGGCGAGCGCGGCGTAAAGCGGGAAGACGACGCCCGTCATCATGCGCGCATTGCTGGTCGCTGCGCGGTGGAGCCCTGCCCACACCACCGGGACAGTGAGCGCAGCGGCAAGGCCTGCAATCAGCCACGCGCCGGTCACAATCGCCCAGCCAGCGATGATGACCGCGTTGGCTCCCGCGATCAGCGCGAGGGTTCGCAACCCGCTTACGCGCAGATGGGTCAGATCCTTCATGGTGGGTGATGCTCCCGTGCAAGTGATATTCGCCGATTGTCCTATGGCGAGGGTGCTGAAAGCCGCATTGCGCTGGCGTTAGGCGCAATTCCGTAAGCGCGCGCACAGCAATTCTTGGCCCGTGCACGGGTATCGCCTGCTCATGATCCGGCAGCTTTCGCCGGCCCTGTTTCAGCTCTGTTGGGAAAGACACTCATGCCCGATGTGAAGGTTCTGGTGGTCGACGATTCCGCCGCGATGCGCGCCTTGTTCTGCGACATCCTTGATAACGCCAAGGGTGTGACCGTGTGCGGCGTCGCCAAAAACGCCGACGAAGCCCGCGACAAGATCGCTGAACTGAGGCCCGATGTGCTCACCTTGGATGTCGAGATGCCGGGGATGAGCGGGATGGAATTCCTCGCTGAGATCATGTCCACCAATCCCATGCCGGTCATCATGCTCTCCAGCATCACCCAGCACGGCACCGGCACCGCGGCGCGCGCGCTGGAACTGGGCGCGGTGCATTGCTTTCCCAAGCCCTTGCATTCCTCGGGCGCCGAATATGAAGCAACGATTGTAAAGCTCGGCGATATTGTGCGGCGCGCAGCGGCTGGCGAGCTGGTTCCCGGCGGCGCGGGCGAGGCGCCCGGTGGCGGCGCAGGCGGCGCTCCCTATGCCAGCGATGGCAGCATCGTGGTGCTGGCCTGCGGGCAAGCGGGCCTTGAAAGCGCCAAGCAAGTGCTCGCCGCCTATCCCGCCGAATGCCCGCCGACGATCCTTGTCGTCGATGGCGAAGCGGACGCGGTGGCGAGCGCCGTTGCCGCGATGCGCGGCTCGCTCGCCTGCGAGATCGAGGAGGCGATTGATGGCTACGAAGTGCGTAGCGGCCGCGCGCTGATCGCCTATGACAATGCCCGCCATATCATCGTTGAGCCCGGCACCCCGCCGCGGGTGCGCGCAGTGGAGCGCGATGCCGTGGCAGGGTTTCGCCCGTCTGCTGACCTGCTGCTGGGCTCGCTCGCCCGCGCGGGCGTTCCGGTGGTGGCAGGGCTCTTGCCGGGAACCGGAGCGGACGGCGCCAAGGGCCTCCAGATGCTGGGCGCAAGCGGCGCCAAGGTGTTCATCCAGTCCCCTGCCGATTACGCCCCGCGCGAAAGATATGACGCGGTGCGATCCTTAAGCGTTGCTGCCGCCGATCTCGACGCACGCGAAGTGGCCGGCTGGCTGCTCGAAAAGACCGCCAAGGAGCTGGCGTAAAACCAATGCTCGATGAGCTTAACTCAGCGGGCGTTGGTTAAGCCCGTGCGGCGCATAAGCATATCCAGCGCGTGATGCGCAAGCATCTTAGGGCGCTGGCATAAGCGCCCCCCAAAACCGCGCTGCGGCGGCGGGCTTGTAAGAAAGCCGGGTGCGTGTGCTGGCTACCAGAAGAACACAATCAGAAACGCCGCTGCGCAAAGCTGGACGCAGGCAATCAGGTGAAGCTGCGCGCTGAACGGCTGTTTGCGCGTCTTGTGCCGAAACAACGCGCGTCCTGCATAGGCCCCGCCAATCCCGCCAAAGAACGCAAGCTGCAACAAGCTCGCCTCGGAAATGCGCCAAGCCCGCGCCTCGGCCTGCGCCTTATCAATGCCAAAGGCGGCAAAGGCCGCAAAGTTCATCACCACCAGCGCCATGGCAATGTTGAAAGGATCGCGGGCAAGTTCGGCTAAGTCCATGGGGCAGCGCACTAGCGCGCAAGGGATTGAGATTGAGTTGATTTGTTGACGGGATTTGCTGGGCCAAGCGCTGGCGGTCCCCGCGCTTCTTAGCACCGAGGCATCCCCGTCATTTCGGCGGGCTCGTCACTCATTCACCACCGTCATTCCGGCGCAGGCCGGAATCCAGAGCAACCCAGTGCCAAGATCAGCGGAAGAAAGCTGGACCCCGGCCTTCGCCGGGGTGACGGGAGAGGGGGACCGGGCAGCGCGATTGTCTCCCCTCGCGCCCACAGGAGGACACCCCGCTCCTTCCCACCCACCCGGAGGAGGGGGCATTGTACTACGCTGACTTGGCTGCAACGGTTAGTAACGTGCAAACAAGTTTTTGAGGTCTGAGCGGCGCTTCAATGTTTGCCAAAGCATGGGATGCACCAAACAGCGTGTGTTCTCGCTAATCTCTTGCACTGAAATCGAAGGAACAGAATTAAAGGAGAATTGCCAAGCTGAGTTTTCTTGAGTTCTAACTCCTAAAGCTCCAGTTCGATATAAATCGACAATAATTCTCAGCAAAAAGTTCAATTTACTCTCAGCATCATTATTTTCAAACGCTGCCTGCGAGAACTTCACAAGTGGAAGATCAATTTGATGGTGGTTGCTACAGACTTGTAGCATTACCGATTCTAAGGCATCTGAATCAACCGCTCCTAGTCGAAATTCAGCCGACAATTTTCGATGGCCGAGAAAGTCAATGAGGTCAGTTATATAGGGAAGCGTCTCCTTCCATTCTCCTTCCAGCGCAAGGCGGCGGCTTTTGGAGAAGTCCAATTCAACAGAGCGGATGTCCTTGAGGGATATTCCAGCCTTGCCGCCGAAGCGATCAAGCAATGTATTAAAGTAGGCCAGTACGTCGCGAGGCCTAAGCATCGTACGATCAATTATATAATCGAAATAATCGCCCTCACCATTGCTCGGCGAGAAAAAATCTTTCAACCCTACCCCGTCTTTGGTGTACTGCCGCTTATATAGAAAAGATATTCGGCGTTCGATGAACTCCCTTAATTCGGACGTACGCCATGAAATTCTGGTTTGGTAGTCGTCAAATTTATCCCGCTGAAATCCTGGCGTATTTGACTGTTTTAAAACAAGGTCCAGAAGATCATCTCGCATTGCAACAAGAATTTTCACATTGCGGATCTTCCTGAATTTTGGAAGCACATTGATCAAGGCTTCAATGAGCTTAATCTTGATTCGGTCGTCCGCCCATTGCTTGTCCAAGTCATCAATCACCAAAACAGTCTTTTGCATTCGGTCGTTAAATATGTCCTCATCCAATATATCGATGATTTGCGCTAACTCGCGCATTTGGACCGAGCTTACTATTTTTTGGGCATTTGATACCAGCTCCTTGGTTTCGTGGCGACCGATCTTTTCCCCCCGCTTGTATTTCGCCAATAGGCCCTTGTAATCAGCACCAGTCTCACCTTCAACCTGTCGCTCGAAATCATCTGTAATACGACGAATGCGCTCATCTGTGTCAGACCAAAAAGTCCCTCCGTACTTGTCTAAGTACTCAAGCGCCCTTTTCTTGCCCGTGTTGTCTCGAAACATACTGAACGCACGGCTTATAAATTGCCGAGCTTTTGTTTCGTTATCCAAGCCTTCTTGGTGTTTCAAAAGCTCAATAACAAGCACATGACGCCAAAGCTGCTGGTAGAACAGGCCAAGGTCAAAATCATTTTCTGTAAGGAATTTTAGAAGCCACGAGTCTGACAAATATGTCAAAGACAAATCTTCGGGATTAACCTCAACAACTCTTGCTTGACGCGCCTTTATCTTGCGGATGAGGGCAGACTTACCACTTCCAGTTCGCCCTACGATTACAGAAGTAGCACTGGAATCAGAGAGAAGCTTGTCAAGCAATCCAGTGTCAACGAAACAGGAGTCAAAATACTCATCGTCAAACTCGGCGGACGCTTTGCCTAGGTCGGCGTATCTCGGAACGACAGTGTTCAAGCTAGCCCCCCTACTCCGCAGCCTCGACCCCAAACAGCCCGGCTTCGGCCTCGCCCTCGGCGCCGTCCTCGTTGACCGCCTTCGCCTTCTGGCGCTTGTCGAAGCTCGACCACACGTCGTTCCAGTTGCCGCGCGTGGCGCCCTTCGAATATTCGGTCGCGCGGGTTTCGAAGAAGTTGGCGTGCTCCACCCCGTTCAGCAGCGGCTGGAGCCAGGGCAGGGGGTGATCTTCGATCATGTAAACCGGCTGCAGGCCAAGCTGCTTCAAGCGCCAGTCGGCGATGTAGCGGATGTAGCGCTTGATCTCACGCGCGCTCATGCCGTCGACCGGGCCCATTTCGAAGGCCAGATCAATGAAGTTGTCCTCCAGCCGCACCGTCTTCTGGCAGATGTCGATCAGGTCTTCCTTCACCGCCTTGGTGAGGCACTGGCGTTCCTCGCAGAAGGTGTGGAACAGCTTGATAATGCCTTCGCAATGCAGGCTTTCATCGCGCACCGACCAGCTGACGATCTGGCCCATACCCTTCATCTTGTTGAAGCGCGGGAAGTTCATCAGCATGGCGAAGCTCGCGAACAGCTGCAGCCCCTCGGTAAAGCCGCCGAAGGTTGCCAGCGTGCGGGCGATGTCTTCGTCGGTGTCGACGCCGAACTGCTGGAGGAAATCGTGCTTGTCCTTCATTTCCTCATATTCGAGGAAGGCGGAATATTCCGCCTCGGGCATCCCGATGGTGTCGAGCAGGTGTGAATAGGCCGCGATGTGCACCGTCTCCATGTTGGAGAAGGCAGCGAGCATCATCTTCACCTCGGTGGGCTTGAACACGCGGCCATATTGTTCGTGGTAGCAGTTTTGCACCTCGACATCGGCCTGGGTGAAAAAGCGGAAGATTTGGGTGAGCAGATTGCGCTCATGCTCGGAGATTTTCTGCGCCCAGTCGCGGCAATCCTCACCCAAGGGCACTTCCTCGGGCATCCAGTGGATCTGCTGCTGGCGCTTCCAGAAATCATAGGCCCAAGGGTATTCAAACGGCTTGTAGGTCTTGCGGGCTTCGAGCAGCGACATGGGCTTGGTCTCCGAATAGGGAACAGCAATGAGATTATAACACAGATTGGGGTGCGCCGGTCAGGGCGCGTAGGCGATCAGGATCCAGATGCAGAAGGGCACGAACAGCGCGACCATGCCAATGTGGATCTTGGCCGCGTTAAGCGCATGGCCGGGGACATTGCGGCGCAGTTCACGGATCGAGGTGAAGGCGAAAATCGCGCACACCACCAGCCCGAAAACGCCTGCCCACATCTGCACATTCATTATGTTTGAACTCCTTTGGTCTGCCTGAAGCGCCGGAACACTCGGCCTTGCTCGCGGGGAAGATACGAGCGCAGGCCGAGCGCGGATCACGCAGCTTTGCCTTACTGGCAGCTGAGGCATTCCTCGTAATCGGTCTGCTCGCCGCCGGCGGTGAGTTCGATGCGCGGGGCCTCGGGCGTGTTGTCGGCCTCAACCCCGCCGACAAAGCCAGCGCGCTGCACCGATTTTGAGCGGAGGTAATAGAGCGACTTGATGCCCTTTTCCCACGCCTGGAAGTGCAGCATCATCAAGTCCCACTTATCGACATCAGCAGGGATGAACAGATTGAGCGACTGCGCCTGATCGATAAACGGCGTGCGATCGGCCGCGAATTCGAGCAGCCAGCGCTGATCGATTTCAAAGCTGGTTTTGAACACCGCCTTTTCTTCAGGGGTGAGGAATTCAAGGTGCTGCACGCTGCCGCCGCGTTCAAGGATCGAATTCCACACATTGGTGGAGTTTTTCGCCTTCTTGTCGAGCAATTTCTCAAGATAGGGGTTCTTGACGATGAAGCTGCCCGACAGGGTCTTGTGGGTGTAGATATTGGCCGGGATCGGTTCGATGCAAGCGCTCGTCCCGCCGCAGATGATGCTGATCGACGCGGTCGGCGCGATCGCCATCTTGCAGGAAAACCGCTCCATCGCGCCCATGTCAGCAGCATCGGGGCAAGGCCCGCGTTCCTGCGCGAGCAGCATCGAAGCCTCGGACGCCTTGGCATGGATATGCTTGAACATCTTGAGGTTCAGCGCCTTGGCCATCGCACTTTCCATCGCCACACCCTTCATCTGAAGGTAGGAGTGGAAGCCCATGACGCCGAGGCCCACGCTGCGTTCACGCGCGGCGGAATATTTGGCGCGGGCCATTTCGTCCGGCGCGCGGTCGATATAGTCCTGCAGCACATTATCAAGGAAGCGCATCACGTCTTCGATGAATTGCTTGTCGCCCTGCCATTCCTCCCACTTTTCAAGGTTGAGGGACGAAAGACAGCACACCGCCGTGCGATCATTGCCGAGGTGGTCAATGCCGGTGGGCAGCGTGATTTCCGAGCACAGGTTGGAGGTCGAAACCTTCAGGCCCAGATCGCGGTGATGCTTGGGCATCATGCGGTTCACGGTGTCGTTGAAGACAATATAGGGCTCACCTGTTGCAAGGCGGGTTTCGACCAGCTTCTGGAACAGCGAGCGCGCATCCACCTTGCCGCGCACAGAGCCATCGCGCGGGGACTTCAATTCAAATTCGGCCCCATCGCGCACCGCTTCCATGAATTCATCGGTGACAAGCACGCCGTGGTGGAGGTTCAGCGCCTTGCGGTTGAAATCGCCTGAGGGCTTCCTGATTTCGAGGAATTCCTCGATTTCCGGGTGGCTGATGTCGAGATAGCACGCCGCCGAACCACGGCGCAGGCTCCCTTGCGAAATCGCCAGCGTGAGGCTGTCCATCACGCGCACGAAAGGAATGATGCCAGAGGTCTTGCCATTCAAACCGACCGGCTCGCCGATCCCGCGCACATTGCCCCAATAGGTGCCAATGCCGCCGCCCTTGCTGGCGAGCCAGACGTTTTCATTCCAGGTGTTGACGATCCCTTCGAGGCTATCGGACACAGAATTCAAATAGCACGAAATCGGCAGCCCGCGATTCGTCCCGCCGTTTGACAGCACGGGGGTTGCCGGCATGAACCACAGGTTCGAGATGTAGTCATAAAGCCGCTGGGCGTGGGCCGCATCATCGGCATAGGCATCGGCCACGCGCGCGAAGAGATCCTGATAGCTTTCGCCGGGCAGCAGATAGCGATCGGTGAGCGTCTCCTTGCCGAATTCGGTGAGGTTCGCATCGCGCGTGGCATCGGTAACCACCGTGAAACGGCGCGCGTTGACCTTCTTGGAATCGGCCTTGCCCGCATCCCTGGCTGCTTCGGCCATAGCGCCGGCCAGCGCCTCGCCCGCCTTGGCCGCGATCAGCGCTTCGCTTCCGGTGTCCGCTTTCGCCATGCTCATCGCCTCATCGCTTGCACTGGCAGCCACACCTGTTGCCACCGCATCTTCCAACACATCACCCGGCACGTTCTCACTCGCTTTGAAATCCATTGTCTGCCCCGCTTTGTCCTCTGAATCAGGCACGCAGGCAAGGGCCTTTGTTCTGATTCTGTTCTGCACCGGTTCATCCCCAGACTTGCCCACATGCCCCCGCTTTGAAGCGGGCACTGGGCAAGGCGGGGGATGTTTCGTGATTCGCCTTCAAAGCCCCTTTTGCAGGCTGTGGCAGCAACCCTTTTCCCCGTAAGGGAGCCGCCAGCACATCAAGCAATTGGGGGTCTTCTTTAGACCCAACCACTAGATGATGAATCAGCAGGCGAATCCCGTCAACCGCCGATTAACTGTGAAATCGCCACTAAGGGGTGTTGCGCAAAGCCCGATCGGGCGCGACGCGTGGACAAAGCTTGAGTCGCGAGCCCCGCAAGCCCCAAATTGAATCTGTGAAGAAAAATATGGGGAGTGAATCTTTTGAATCGAGGCTTGAATCTTTTGCGCGCAGCAGCGCAAGTTTGTTGCGTTTTCGGGTGGGGCGGCCTCACCCCACCATGCGCGCATGGCCGCCAATCTCGCCTGCCAACTCATCAACCAGCGCCAGCGGCAGATCATGCCCCCAGCCGGGAATCGTCCTCAGCCGCGCGCCGCGGATATTGGCTGCGGTGTCATGTCCGGCAGCAACCGGGATCAGCGGGTCGTCCTCGCCGTGCAGCACCAAGGTGGGCACGTCGAGGCTCTGCAAAATGCCCCGCCGGTCGCCATCAGCCACAATCGCGGCCAGTTGCCGGGTCGGGCCTTGCGGATAGACGCTCCGGCGCACAGCGGCGGTGACGTTGGCGCGCAGGCGTTCTTCATCGGTGGGAAAGCCGGGCGAGCCAATCGTGCGGGCAAGCTTCATGCCGTGGGCAACGAGCGCCTCCTCCTCCATGCTGTCGGGCCGCTTGATCAGCACCTGCATCGCTTCCTTGCGGGCAGGCGGCAGCTTGGGATTGCCGGTGGTGGAGAAAATGCTGGTGAGCGAGGCGGTGCGCTGCGGGTGGCGGTGGGCAAAGCGCTGGGCGATCATTCCGCCCATGCTGGCGCCGACGATATGCGCACGATCAATCCCCAGCGCATCAAGCAGCCCTGCGCCATCATCGGCCATGTCGGAAAGCGTATAGGGCACGCGCGGGCGAAGGCCCAGCTTGCCCATCAGCGTGAGTTTGACAGGGCCGGGCGCTTTCACCCCGTCAAGCTTGTGAGACAGCCCAATATCGCGGTTGTCATAGCGGATGACGCGAAAGCCCTGTGCAGTCAGCGCCTGAACCAGTTCAATCGGCCAAAGGGTGAGCTGCGCGCCAAAGCCCATGATGAGAAGGACCGGCGGGGCCGCCGGATCGCCGTGATCTTCATAGTGGATCGAAATGCCATTGGCAGTGATGGTGTCGGCGATCATATTGGCGGCAGTGGCCATTGGTGCATCTCTCCCCTGATTGGCTGCCGAGCCTAGCGCGGGCCGATCACTTGCGCCAGACAGGCCCGCCAATCGGCAGGCCCTGTTCTTCGAGCAGGTCAAGCACCCCGCCTTCCTCGGCCAGCACCCGCAAGGGAACCACGGCAAGCGTCACGCCGTCTGCTGTGGTCGCATCGGTGATCTGTTCCACCCAGATCGTGCGCAATTCGCTGCCCACATCAGGATCAGCCCATGGCCAGCATTTGGACAGGGCAATTTCCAGCGGGTTGTTCATCACCTCAGGGATGCGGAAAGCGCGCCAGTCCGCCCCGCGTTTTTCGACCAGTTCGGGGCCGATTTCGACTGCTGTCATCGATGCCTCAAGGCAAGGAATGTGATCTTGGGGATCGGCCTCCGCCAGACTGTCGAGCATATCCTTGCCGCGCAGGGCCCCGGCGCGGGAGGTGGGCACTTTGGCGCGGGAAGCGGCTTTCTTCACCACGTCGCCTGCGTCATCGGCGGTGTCTTTGTTGAACCGCAGCCGCCGGGTGAGGAAATCGAACGAGGTCATCAGGAAGCTCTTGCGGGCGAAATCCTTGTCATACTGCTCCTCAAGCGCGGCGAGGCGGGCGAGTTGTTCCGCATTGAGATAATCGCTCGCCACGGTCTTGCCGGGCAGCTTGGTGAATTGCCCGCCCTTGAAGATCAGCCGCAGGATATCGCCGGGCGAAATCTTGGGCTGCACGCCAAGGATCACACGGCTTGCCTCGGCGGTGGCTTCCTGCAGGCGTTCGGGCTGCCACGGGGTCGATTTGGGGACATTGCGCATCTCCCCCACCAGAATCACCGTGCCGCGTTCCGTCTCGATCACCCACATCGGCGCGCCGGAGCGCTGGGCAGTGACGACAATGGAATTGGTGGAAGTGGGCGCAGGCTCGTCCTCAGCGGCGAGCGGGGCTGCAAAGGTCAGAGCAAGCAGGCCCAGCCATTGGTGCGGTGATCTCATGATGGGGCTTCCATGCCAGAGGGTGCCTTGCGGCGCGATGTATCAGCAATGCACGAGGACGAAAGAAGGCTCCCGCTCCGATAAAGCCTAAGGAACCAGCACTGTGTCGCGCGGGGGATCGACCAGATCGGGAAAATCGAGCGTGTAGTGCAGCCCCCGGCTTTCGCGGCGCTGCAGCGCGCTGGTCACAATCAACTCAGCCGATTGCAGCAGATTGCGCAATTCGATGAGATCGGTGGTGACGCGGAAGCTCCCGTAATAATCCTCCACCTCGCGCTTCAACAGGCCGATGCGACTGGCGGCGCGTTCCAGCCGCTTGGTGGTGCGCACGATGCCGACATAGTTCCACATGAAGCGGCGGATTTCCGTCCAGTTCTGCTTGATGACCACCTCTTCATCCGAATCGGTGACGCGGCTTTCATCCCACGGCAGGATCGCGGGCGGTTCATTGAGTTCATCCCAGCGCGCGAGGATATCGTCCGCCGCTGCTTCGCCGAACACGAAGCATTCGAGCAAGGAATTGGACGCCAGCCGGTTGGCGCCGTGCAGCCCGCTTTCGGTGCATTCGCCCGCCGCCCACAGGCCCGGAATATCGGTGCGCGCGTGCAAATCGACCACCACCCCGCCGCAGGTGTAATGCTGCGCCGGCACCACCGGGATCGGCTGCGTGGTCATATCAATGCCGAGGCCCAGCAGCTTGTCATAAATCGTCGGGAAATGCCCGCGCACAAAATCGGCGGGCTGGTGGCTGATATCAAGGTGCACATAATCAAGCCCGTGGCGCTTGATCTCGGCATCGATCGCGCGGGCAACGACATCGCGCGGGGCCAGTTCGAGCCGTTCGGGATCGTAGAACTGCATGAACCGCTTGCCGGTGCGCGGGTTGATTAGCCGACCGCCTTCGCCGCGCACGGCCTCGGTGATGAGGAAGTTTTTCACCTCGAGATTGTAAAGGCAGGTCGGATGGAACTGCATCATCTCCATGTTCGAAACCCGCGCGCCCGCCCGCCACGCCATCGCAATGCCGTCGCCGGTGGCTCCGCGCGGCGCGGTGGAGAATTGATAGACGCGGCCCGCGCCGCCGGTGGCAAGGATGGTGGCGCGCGCGGTGTGGCGTTCGACCCGGCCCGTTTCCTCATTCAGCGCATAGACGCCCCACACCCGGCCAGCTGCCGAGAACTGCTCGCGGTGGCGATCGGTGATGAGGTCGATGGCGGTGCGCCCGGCCAGCAACGTGATGTTGGGGTGCGCCTCGGCAGCGGCAAGCAGCGCGGATTGCACCGCCCAGCCGGTCGCATCATCGACATGGACGATCCGGCGGTGCGAATGGCCGCCTTCGCGCGTCAGGTGCAGCGCGTGCTGCTCGCGGTTGAAGGGCACGCCCAGCTCGCACAGGCGATCAATCGCCTTGGGCGCGCGCTCGATCACGAATTGCACAGCCGCCAGATCATTAAGGCCCGCGCCTGCCACCATGGTGTCGCGAATGTGATTGTCGAAGGTGTCGCCCGCATCGAGCACGGCGGCGATCCCGCCCTGCGCCCAGGCGGTGGAGCCCCCGGTGAGCGATCCCTTGGCCAGCACCAGCACGCGCTTTTCTTGCGCCAGTTCCAGCGCAGCGGTGAGCCCTGCCGCGCCCGATCCGATGATGATGACATCATGCTGCAACAGTGGAGCTGAAGCAGACGCGGAGGACTGAGAGGCGATATTTTGGCTCATGCTCTCTGCAATGCCGCGCCTTGTGATCAGGAGCAAGCGAGATGGGCGGTTGCGGTTACGAGCCTGCCAGCCCTCCATAAAAATGATAGGGCTTGAGCGGGGTAAGTGATTTTACTTATTTCAATGATATATCTGATAGCGTCTGATCATAAAAGTGACGGACCGGGCCCGCACAGAATGTGGGCAATGCTCAATAACATCTTAAAATGTCGCCTAAATTCGTGAATTTAGAAGAGCAGGACACCCTCTCCATGTCGCTCCTATCGAAGCTTAAGTGTATCCTTGGCTGGCACGAGCCCTTACGGCGTGATGTCAAATGGGACGGAAAGCAGTATCGCGGCACCTGTCGTCACTGCGGAACCGAAATCGTGCGCATGGCCCGCAAGACTTGGCGCAAGGCGCCAAGCGGCATGTGAACCCAACGCGGCTGGCGGCACTGCACTTCGCGCGGCCAGCCGAGCCGGCTTGCACCTTGCGGCTATTGGTAAGCCGCCGCAAAAGGCTGGCCAAAGCGGCCCAATATCAAGGTTCACTGGTGTGAACCCATGCACCACCCACCCCACCTCCCCGTCCAGCCACCAATGATACCACGTGGATATGGTGGCCGGGCGGGGAGGTGGGGTGGGTGGTGTGAGACAAGCTCAACGAGCTTGAGCATAAGTCATGGTGCGAGCCGCCTGCACCGAGGCCCCGGGGCAGCAGCCCGCATTCCCGCTCATCGTGCCAGCCATGTCATTATGAGTGGCTGTTTTCACTCCGACTACTTGCAATCATTGACGTAGCGCCACTGCTGGCGGCCACGATTCTGGGCCTCGATCGATTGCGTCACCCGGCGCAAGCATTCGCTGCGCGCGCGCGCCTCGCTCCAGAATTGTTCCGAAGATTTGCCCTGCCCGTAATTGTTCCAGATGCGCGCCATGTTGGCCGCCTCGGCGCGCATGTTGTTTTCGCGCTGAAGCTTGTAATAACGCGCCCGCCAGGCTGAGCAATTCGGCCCGCCATAGATGCAATAGACGTTCACATCATAGAAGAAATCACTCAGGCTCGTTGTGCTTGGGCCATAGCGATCAATGTGCTCGATAAAGCGCGCCTCCATCACCTTGGGCGCGATGTTGACAAGGGTATCTTGCGCTGCGGTATCGCCGCGCTCAGCGGCGCGGGCGAGGAATTGCGCCGCTTCGAGGTAATTGCGCTGGGTGCCTTGCCCATAGGCCAGCATGAAGCCGACGGCATATTCCGCTTCCTCGCGGCCTTCATCGGCAAAGGGGCGCAGCAGGCCATAGGCTTGCGGGTAGAGTTTGCGATTGAAACTATCGAGGCCCATGCGGTAATCGGCTTCAACTTCTCCGGCGGGGCGAACCCTGCCGGCATCGAATTTGGCCAATTGCGCGCAGCCGCCCTTGTCCCCGCCATCACAACCGCGTTTGAGGAAGGCGCGGCCCTGCACCGCATCCACCGGCCCGCCTTCGCCTTCGGCCAGCATCAAGCCCTGATTGGTGCAGCCCTGAGCATAGCCGCGGTTGCAGGCGTCGAGATAATATTCGCGCGCCTTGGCCCGGTCCTGCGCCACGCCGCGCCCGAGATCATACATGAAGCCAAGGTTCGAACAGCTTTCCACTGAGCCAAAATCACAGCCAAAGCGCAGCAGTTTGAACGCCTTGTCGTAATCTTGGGCGACGCCATCGCGGCCATTGAACAGCAATCCCGCGCGAGCGCAGCCATCGGCGTATTCATTATAGCACGAGCTTTCATAATAGCGCGCGGCCATCGAAGCACTGGGCTTAACGCCTTGGCCCAATTCATACATGCGCCCGGCGTCAAAGCAGCCCTCTCCATTGCCGGCATCGCAGCCTGTATCATAATGATCGAGCGCTGCGGCATATTGTTTGCGCGCCAAGGCCTTGTCGCCCTTGGCGATTTCCTGCGCGCTGGCACTGGCCTGCGCGCGCGCTGGCGACTGCAGGCCACCTCCTGCGGTGACAATCAGCCCGGCTGCAAGCAGCAGCGACACAAAATGACGGATCATGGCAAGCCCCCCCTGGCCCAACATCATGGGACCATAGCCTATTGCGTGCAGGCGGGGAATGGCTTGGACAATTGCGACAACAATGCCGCGCGAGGCGATCAGGCGGCCTGACTGGTGAGCGAGACAAACACATCCTCAAGATCGGCCTCGCGCGTGGTCACATCAAGGATGGTGTGGCCCGCAGCCTGCACCAGCGCCAGCACTTGCCCGGCGCTGGCCAGATCGCGGTTATAGGTGATCTCCAGCGTGTGCGGATCAACCAGCGTCACAGCGCTGAACACATCGGCCTGAGGTATCTCGGCAATATCATCGGCCACCTCGACGCGCACGATCTTCTCGCGCGCCATGGCGACAAGCTCGCGGGTCGGTTTGTTGGCGATCAACTGGCCGTGATTGATAATCGCGATGCGATCACACAATTGCTCGGCTTCTTCAAGGTAGTGGGTGGTGAGCACCACCGTCACGCCCTCGCGGTTCAATTCGCTCACCAGCTCCCACAACTGGCGCCTGAGTTCGACATCCACACCGGCGGTCGGCTCGTCCAGCACGAGGATCGGGGGCGAATGCACCATCGCCTTGGCAATCAGCAGACGGCGCTTCATGCCGCCTGACAGCGCGCGGGCATAGGCGTTGCGCTTGTCCGACAGATGCACAGCAGCGAGCAATTCCTCGCTGCGGCGCTCAGCCTTGGGGATGCCATAAAAGCCGCCCTGATTTTCCAGCACTTCAAACGGCGAGAAGAACGGGTCGAACACGATTTCCTGCGGCACAATGCCAATCGCCCGGCTGGCGTTGCGGCGATCGCGATCAATATCAAAGCCCCAGATTTCCGCTGTGCCGCTGGTCTTGTTCACCAACCCTGCAAGGATATTGATCAGCGTCGATTTGCCCGCACCATTGGGACCGAGCAACCCGAAGATCGAACCCTGAGGCACATCAAAGCTCACGCCGCGCAACGCCAGCTTGCCTTCGACGACTGCGCCCTTGGCGCCCTTGGTCGGGGCATAGCGTTTGGTGAGGTTGTCGATGCGGATGGCGGGCTCGGTTGTCATGGCGGGGCTTGCATTAGGTGACGCGCCGCTTGCGCGCAAAGGGAATTGCGATTCGGCGCGGCTGCGACTATCGGGTGAGCCCCATGAGCATTGCACCTCCTGAAGTCCTGCTGGTCGACACGCGCCGGGTCAGCTGCGATGGCGCCAGCGGCATTCGCGGCGGCGCTGGCTATCGTCCGGCGGCGCTTGGCCACCCCCGCATCTATCTCGAAATCGACGAGCATGGCTATGTCGACTGCGGCTACTGTGATCGCCGCTTCGTGTTGCGCGGTGGTCCGGCGGATGGGGTCGATCAGGCGGGCCTGCCCGACATTTCCTCGGGCGCCAGCCCGGCGCGGCGGTAATCCCAGCGGTCAGCGCGGGTTCAGCCGTTTTCGGGTAATGTGCAAGACATTGCACAGGAGCCTTATATGACGCGCCCCGCACACCGCTTTTCGCTTATCAGCCTTGCCGCCGTGCTGCTGGTCAGCGCGCCTGTTCTTGCGCAGAGCGATCCTGCACCGCTCGAAGCCGAGGGCGAAGCCGAAGCCCCCGCCGCTGCGACCAAAGGCGAACAGGAACTTGCTAAACTGCTGAAAGGGCGCGTCGCGGGCGAACCGATGCAATGCATTCGCAATCTGCCCAATGAGCAGATGCGCACGATCGACGGCACGGCCTATGTGTTCGGCCGAGGGGATACGATCTATGTCCAGCGCACCCTCAACCCCGAGGCGATCAGCCAGCGCAACGCGCTTGCCGCCAATCGCTTCAGCGGAACGCAGCTGTGCCGGATGGATGTGCTGACAACATTTGATCGGGTGATCGGCTTTTTCACCGGGTCGGTGTCGATGGATGATTTCATCCCCTACACCCGCACCCGGCGAAACGATTGATAAGGCACGTTGCGACAGCCTTACGCGGCGCCGTTCAGGCCTTTGACAGCGCGCCCAGCCGAGCAATGATTGCCTCTGCTTCGGCCATGATGCGGGTGATCAGTTCCTCGCAGGTCGGGATGTCGTGGATGAGGCCTGCCACCATGCCGCAGCTCCACGCGCCCTCATCCATCGCGCCTTCCTGCATGATCTTGGGATAAACGCCCGCCACTTCGGGCAGAATGTCCTGAATGGTGATGGCATCGCCCAGATCTTTTTCCTTCTGGATCAGGCGTTCAACGGCCGCATTGTTGAGCACGCGTTCGGTGTTGCGAAGCGGGCGCATGACAAGGCGGGTGTCGAGTTCGGATGCGGCGATGATCGCCTGCTTCACATTCTCGTGCACGGGCGCTTCCTTGGTGGCGATAAAGCGCGTGCCCATGTTCATGCCAGCAGCCCCCATAGCCAACGACGCCACCAGAGAACGCCCGTCGGCCATCCCGCCTGACGAGACAAAGGGGATTTCCAATTCGTCAGCAGCGCGCGGCAACAGGATGAAATTGGGCACATCATCCTCGCCCGGATGGCCGCCGCATTCAAAGCCATCAACGCTGACCGCATCGCAGCCGATCTCCTGCGCTTTCAGTGAATGGCGCACGCTGGTGCATTTGTGGATCACCTTGATGCCGGCATCCTTCAAGGGCGGCAGCAATTCGACCGGATTGCGCCCAGCAGTCTCAACCACCTTCACCCCGCCATCGATCACCGCCTTCAGGAGCCCCGGATAATCGGGCGGGGTAAGCGTGGGCAGGATGGTAAGATTCACGCCGAAAGGTTTGTCAGTCATATCCTTGCAGCGCGCAATTTCACGGCTGAGCTTTTCCGGCGTGCCTTGGGTGAGGCCGGTGATAATCCCCAGACCGCCCGCGTTGGAGACAGCCGCAGCCATTTCGGCAAAGCCGACATAGTGCATCCCGCCCTGAATAATCGGATGCTGGATGCCAAACATTTCGGTGATGGCGGTTTTCATGGCGTGTCTCTCCCATTGCCAGATGCGCTTTGCTCATCCACCCAAGCCGATGGCGCGCAGGCTGGCAAGAGGGCAATTTAAGGGGCATAGGCGGACGCGGCGATGTCGTAGCGTCAGGCCGGGAAAGGAGTTTGCCAGCGATGAAACGCGCCGCTGTGCTGGGGATATTCGCGCTGGTGGTGGGTGCGGCAAGCTGGACCGCGCAAGGCCCTTTGCCGGGTGATGTGGCAATAACGCGCACGCTGCAAACCTTGCTGGGAGACGCCCCGCCATGGGCCTTTGCCCTTACGCAAAGCGCTCTTGTGCCACTGGCCGGAGTGAGCGTGGGGGTGGCAGCGCTGCTGGGCTGGTGGCTGCGCGGGGCCGTAGGCGGGGCGGCGGCGGTGCTGGCCTACGGGCTGGCGCTGGTGGCCGACAAGGCCTTGCGCGCCGGACTGTTTGTGGCACGCCCGGCAGAACCTCTGGTGGCGGTGGCGGCGCCGTCATCGTCAAGCGGACTGCCTTCAACCTTCGGGCTGGTCTATGGCGCGGTTTTCGGCGTGGCTTTGCTGACCGCAGCAAACACCGCACGCCAGCAATGGCCGGCCCGCGCAATCGCGGCAGGCGCGATCCTTGTGGGCAGCGCTGCGCGCGTGGTGCTGGGCGGGCATTGGGCCAGCCAGATGGCAGCATCGGTTACCACCGGCCTGTTGCTGGCAGGGCTTGCGATCAGACTGTGCGCCGCGCTGCCCGCGCTCAACGCTGGAACGCGATGGTAAAGGTCACTGGAACCGCCGGTGAGATCGACGGCAATTGCGCAAGCGCCCGCAATTCGCCCAGTTCATCGGTAAGCCCGAACATATCGGTAGTGATGATGATCGGCTGGATGGTTGTGGCGATGACGCGATCTTCGCTCACTCTTGCAACCTGCACACGGGCATCGACATCCGCTTCCATGCCCTTCAATTCAAGCTTGGCGGTGAGCGGCTGAACCATCGCCGTGCCGACATCAAGCGCAGCAAACTGGGCCGGATCGAGTTGCGCCGTCACCACCGCCGTCGGGAACTCGGCAACCTGAAAGAAAATGTCGCGCATCCGTTGATCGCGGATCTCGATCCCGGTGTTGACTGATGCAAGCGCAACCTCAAGTCGCGCCGTGCCATCAGCACTCACGCCGCCGCTGACGGTGTCGAACCGGTTCGCCTCGGCGATTTCGCCTGCCTTGATCGACACATAAGAAAGGTGTGACGCTTTGGGATCAATCGCCCAATCGCCCTCTCCCAAGGTGACAGCGCTTTCAGCAGGCGGGGTGGAAGGCGCCTCGGCACAGGAGGCCAGCACCAGGCCAAGCGCGGCGCAGCAGGCAAGCAAGCGGAGTGATTGTGTCACAGCAAAAAAGACCCTTGATTGGACGCGATACGCAGGATGCTAGCAGAAAGGGACAGGCGGCGAAAAGGGTAGCCTTGCCCCCGCTCATCTCATTCCCATTCAATGGTGCCGGGCGGTTTGCTGGTGTAATCATAAACCACCCGGTTGATGCCCTGCACTTCGTTGACAATGCGCGTGGCAACGCGGGTCAGGAACCCGGCATCATAGGGATAGACATCGGCTGTCATCCCATCGGTTGAAGTGACAGCGCGCAGGGCGCAGACCGAATCGTAAGTGCGCCCATCACCCATCACGCCCACAGTCTTGACCGGCAAGAGCACCGCAAAGGCCTGCCAGATCGCATCATAGAGCCCGGCATTGCGGATTTCCTCGAGATAGATCGCGTCGGCCTTCCTCAAGATATCGCAGCGTTCCTTAGTGACTTCGCCGGGAATGCGAATGGCAAGGCCGGGGCCGGGGAAAGGATGGCGGCCCACGAAAGCTTCAGGCAAGCCGAGTTCGCGGCCAAGTTCGCGCACTTCGTCCTTGAAGAGTTCGCGCAAGGGCTCAACCAGCGCCATATTCATGCGTTCAGGCAGCCCGCCGACATTGTGGTGACTTTTGATGGTTACGCTCGGCCCGCCGGTGAAAGAGACAGATTCGATCACATCAGGGTAAAGCGTGCCTTGCGCCAGGAAATCCGCACCGCCGATCTTCTTCGCCTCAGCCTCGAACACATCGATAAAGGTCTTGCCGATAAACTTGCGCTTGGCTTCGGGATCGGTGAGGCCGGCAAGGCCCGAAAGGAACAGTTCCTCGGCATCGACAGCGACAAGCGGGATGTTGTAATGATCGCGGAACAGGGTGACGACCTCATTCGCCTCGTTCATGCGCATGAGGCCGTGATCGACGAAAACGCAGGTCAGCTGGTCGCCGATCGCCTCATGGATCAGCACCGCCGCGACCGCCGAATCGACCCCGCCCGAAAGCCCGCAGATTACCCGCTTGTCACCCACCTGTTCGCGGATTTCAGCGATCTTGGTCTGGCGGAATTCGGCCATGGTCCAGTCGCCTGCAAGGCCGCAGACATGGCGCACGAAATTGGCGAGCAGCTTGGCGCCGTCGGGCGTGTGGACGACTTCGGGGTGGAACTGAGTGCCATAGAACTTGCGTTTTTCATCCGCGATCACTGCAAAGGGGGCGCCGTCTGAGGTGGCGACGATTTCGAAGCCGGGGGCAAAGGCTGTCACCTTGTCGCCGTGGCTCATCCACACCTGATGACGCTCGCCAACCGCCCAAAGCCCATCGAACAGCGCGCATTCAGCGGTAACAGTGAGAAAAGCGCGGCCAAATTCGCCGCCTTCTCCGGTCTCATGGCCGGGACGAACCTCGCCGCCGAGCTGATGGCTCATCACCTGTTGGCCATAGCAGATGCCAAGGATCGGCACGCCCGCCTCAAACAGGCATTGCGGCGCACGCGGGGAACCTTCGGCAGGGACGCTTGCGGGCGAGCCTGACAGGATGATGCCTTTGGGAGCCATCCGACGGAAGGCCTCTTCGGCCATCGTGAAGGGTGCGATTTCGGAATAGACCCCGGCCTCGCGCACGCGGCGGGCGATCAATTGCGTCACTTGAGATCCGAAATCGACAATCAGGATCGATTCCTGATGCACGGAATCAGAAGAGGCGGCTTGGCTGGCTGGAACGTTCATGGCCGCGAATTAAGGAGCCCCTCGCCCCGTGTCCAGCATCCAGCACACAAGAGCCTGCGTTTTGCGCCAGTGCGGCGATGGTTCCCGAAAAAATGCACATCCAGATTGCTTTTTTTGGAACCAAGGTCGCCCTTTTCGCATTTGCACAATTCTCTTGTGCATTGCACCAGAGTTTCGAAAAGCAACCGAATGTCGGTCAGCGACATCGTCTCTTCGTGATCCTCTCTTGAACGGAGCCTACATCATGCGTTTTTCTCTCCCCCTGATTGCTCTTGCAGCCCTTGCAACGCCCGTTGTGGCGGCTGAAACTGTCGTCGACGTGCGCGTATCCTACGCCGATCTGGACGTGACCACCGAAGCCGGCCGGGCCGCGCTGGAATCGCGCGTGGCGGCAAAGCTTCGCCAGGTGTGCTCGGGCCAGGGCGCGCCGCGCTACAGCTTCAACCGCACCCAGCGCGATGAAACCTGCGTTGCCGAAGGTCTGGCTGCAGCCAAGGTCGAAGTCGAACGCGTTGCCGCCATGCAACAGCGCCGTGGCCGTGAAGTTGCCGCCAACTGATTGAGCGATCCTTAAGGATCTGCATTTCCGAATGAAATGAAGGCCGTCGGAGCGATCCGGCGGCCTTTCTTACTCGTGGTTTGCGCGCACCAGGCTGGCAGAGCTTGCAATTTACCCATTCAAAGAGGTTGCGTTAAATGCAATTCAGAGCAAAGTTTTCGCATTTGCATTGCGCGCGGGCCACCACCATTTGCCAACCACTGCGCTGATCCACCCACCCAAGGGCGCCGGCATCAGCGGAAAATCGGCATCCCGCGGCCAATAATGGCCGCCACGGCACCATAAATTGGGCCTGCAGATGCACCCCCTATGGCGCGGCCACCACCACCTCCCCCCTATTGGTGGCCGCGCCGCCATCTTGTGCCCGATAGGCATCCCATCACCTCGCAGCCAGCAAGGTGCGCGAAATCGATTTTGCTAAGTAGAAATTTAATTACGTATTCATGGAACAATAATCTCCCTTTGCGCATATATAGGCGCAGACAGCTGGCCCAAGGGTGCACAAGCACTCCCTCTCCCGGGCCGGTTGATCCCACCTCGAAACGCAAAAACACAAGGAGAAAACCCATGCGTTCGATCACCGAAAAGGCCATTGCATTTGTCATGGCTCTGGCGATCAGCACCGGTGCGTTCAACGTACTGATTGTCTGATTATGCGCGGCTGGCCTACCCCCTCTCTCCCGGTCAGGCCAGCCGCGTGTTCCAGCGTTACACTCAAGCTCGTTGAGCCTGACTTATACATCCCACCCCACCTCCCTGCCCGGCTACCAATGGGGTGAAAGGTGCATGGGTTCACGCCAGTGAACCTCGGTATTAGGCCACGCCGCCCCGCCGCTCGGCTTCCTCGCGCAGCTCGGTCTTCAACAGTTTCCCGATATGGCTGCGCGGCATTTCATCAATGGCATAAAGCGCCGCAAGCCGCTGGGTCTTGCCCAACCGCGCATTGACCGCCGCCAGAATCGCCTCCGGTGCCGCTGCGCCCTCTTTGAGCACCACAAAGCCGGCCGGACTTTCGCCCCACGCCTGCGATGGCACGCCGACAACGGCAGCCTCAACAACCCCCGGCTCCTTCAGCAATTCGGTCTCAAGATCGCTCGGATAGATGTTGAACCCGCCTGAGATGATCATGTCCTTGGCCCGGCCCACCAGTTCAACGAAACCCTCCGCATCGACGCGTGCAATATCGCCCATGCGCATCCACACCTCGCCGGTGGCCGGATCCGTCCACTGCGCCTCGGCGGTTTTATCGGGCCGGTTCTTGTAGCCCATCATCATCGTCTGACTGCGGCCGACCAGATTGCCCGGCGTGCCCGGCGGCACTTCGCGGTCTTCATCATCGAGCACTTTCAATTCACTGCCCGGCGCCGGCCGGCCCACGGTGTGCAGCTTGTCCGGGAATTCGTGAGCGGGCAGCAGGCACACCACGCCGCCTTCGGTCATCGAATAGATTTCAATCAGGCCGCCCGGCATCCGCGCCAGCACTTGCCGCTTCAGGTCGGCGGAAAATGGTGCGGATGTGCAATATTTGAGCCTCAGCGCAGACAGATCGAAACTGTCGAAGTCGGCAAAATCCATCAGCCGCTGATACTGCACCGGCACCAGCATGGTGATGGTGGTGCGGTCGTTCTGCGCATGGGCAAGCCACCTTGCACAATCGAACTTGCCCATCACCCGCACACACCCCCCGGCCAGCAGCACGGGCAGAAAAGCGACCATCGTAGTGTTGGAATAGAGCGGCGTTGAGGCAAGCGAGCGCACCGGAAAGCCGGCCTTGAGATAGCTGACCGCAGTCGCTGCAAATTGTCGCCAGCGCATCTGGTGGGAATGGACGATGCCCTTGGGGATGCCGGTCGTTCCGCTTGAGTAGATAATGTTGAACGGGTCCTTGGGATCGGGCACGAATTCCGGCGCGCGGGCGCCGGGCGGCGCCATCCATTGCTCGATGCTTTCCAGAGGCACGCGGATCATGTCGGCCATGAAATCTGGCCCCAGCTCCGCCGCTTTGGCTGCATCGATGAACAGATGGAGCGCGCCCGAATCCTTGGCCATGCCCGCAAGCTGCTCTGCGCTCGCGCTGGTGGTCAGCGGCGCTGCCACCCCGCCGGCGCGCACAGCGGCGAGGAACGCAATCGCATATTCGGCGCTCGACGTGCCCAGAATCGCCACGGATTGCCCGCGCTCAAGGCCTGTCTCGACCAGTCGCGCGGCCAGCCGCTCAACCAGACCGACCAGTTCGGCCCAGTAAATCTCGCGGCGATCATCTTTCAGCGCGACCTCATCGCCTTTGATGCGGGACCACTGCATGAGGATTTCGGGGAAAGCGCCAAAGGGCTCGGCGAGACGGGCGGCTATCATATCATTGTGCATGGGCGCTAGGCATAGCCATGCTGGTGCGCGGCGCAAAAGGTTTTGCATGCACCCGCGCGCTGCACACTCGTGGAAAAGCCCTCGTGCGGGCGCCAGCGCGTTTGGGTTTTGGGCGCCAAGCGCCTATATAATCGCCATGAGCGACACCAATTCTGAAAACGCCGCGAGCGCACCTGAAAAGACCCGCCAGATGGGCGAATATGGCGCCGATTCCATCAAGGTTTTGAAAGGCCTCGATGCTGTGCGCAAGCGTCCCGGCATGTATATCGGCGACACCGATGATGGCTCGGGCCTGCATCACATGGTGTTTGAGGTTTCCGACAACGCCATCGACGAGGCTCTTGCCGGGCATTGCGACCTTGTCCTGATCGAATTGAACGCGGATGGCAGCGTCAGCGTGGAAGATAACGGGCGCGGCATTCCAACGGGCATGCACCCCGAAGAAGGCGTTTCGGCCGCCGAAGTCATCATGACCCAGCTTCACGCCGGCGGTAAGTTTGAAAACACCTCTGATGATAACGCCTACAAGGTGTCGGGCGGTCTGCATGGCGTGGGCGTTTCGGTGGTGAATGCGCTGTCCGAATGGCTCGAACTTACCATCTGGCGTGAGGGCAAAGAGCATTGGATGCGCTTTGAGCACGGCGATGCTGTCGAAGCTTTGCGCGTCGTGGGCGATGCCCCCAAGGTCGATGGCAATGCCGATGCCAATGGCTTTAAAAAAGGCACACGCGTTACCTTCAAGGCCAGCCACGACACCTTCAAGAACGTCACCGAGTTTGATTTCGACAAGCTTGAACACCGCTACCGCGAGCTTGCGTTTCTCAATTCGGGTGTGCGTATCAAATTGCGTGATAAGCGGCACGAGGACGTGATCGAGCATGATCTGTTCTACGAAGGCGGGATTGCGGCCTTTGTGAAGTGGCTTGATCGCAACAAGCAGGCACTGATCCCTGAGCCCATCGCGGTTTCGGCCGAGAAAGATGGGATCGGCATTGATGTCGCGCTGGAATGGAACGATTCCTATTACGAGAACGTGCTCGCCTTCACCAACAACATCCCGCAGCGCGATGGCGGCACCCATCTGTCGGCATTTCGCACCGCGTTGACCCGCACGCTCAACAATTATGCCGAGCGTTCTGGGATGTTGAAGAAGGAAAAGGTCAGCCTTTCGGGCGAGGATATGCGCGAGGGATTGACCGCCATCGTCAGCGTGAAACTGCCTGACCCGAAGTTTTCGAGCCAGACCAAGGACAAGCTGGTCTCCTCCGAAGTGCGCCAACCGCTCGAATCGCTGATGGGCGAGAAGATGACCGAGTGGCTCGAAGAAAACCCCAATGAAGCGCGCGCGATCATCCAGAAGATCATTGATGCCGCCGCTGCCCGCGAGGCCGCGCGGCGTGCGCGCGAAATGAGCCGCAAGGGCGCGATGAGCGTCGCCAGCCTGCCCGGAAAGCTCGCCGATTGTCAGGAACGCGATGCCACCAAGGCGGAGCTGTTCCTCGTCGAGGGCGATTCGGCAGGCGGATCGGCCAAGCAGGGGCGCGATCGCAAGACGCAGGCGATCCTGCCGCTGAAGGGCAAGATTTTGAATGTCGAACGCGCGCGGTTTGATCGGATTATCTCATCGAAGGAGGTCGGCACGCTCATTCAGGCGATGGGCACGGGCATTCGCGACGAATTCAATCTGGAAAAGCTGCGCTATCACAAGATCGTCATCATGACCGACGCTGACGTGGACGGCGCGCATATCCGCACGCTTCTGCTCACGTTTTTCCACCGCCAGATGCCCGAGATTATCAAGGCCGGGCACCTCTTCATCGCCCAGCCGCCTCTGTTCAAGGTGAGCAAAGGCCGGCACGAACAATATCTGAAAGATCAGCCGGCGCTGGATCGCTATCTGGTGGACGCAGGGCTCAATGGCCGCGTGCTGGAAACCAGCGAAGGCCCGCGCTGGGGCGAGGATCTGCGTGCCATAGTCGATAGCGCGCTGCGGCTGAAAAACCTGCTCGCCTTTGTGCCGCGCCGCTATGATCCGGCAATCATCGAACAGATGGCGCTGGCCGGCGCATTCCAGCCGGGCCTTGCAGGCGATGCGCTCACCGCCGCGCTCTCCAAGGCGGCAGCGCGCCTCCAGTCGGGCGACACCGAAGCGGCGTGGTCGGCCCGCGTGCGTGAGGATGGCGGGGTATTGTTCGAACGCCTGTGGCGCGGGGTTACCGACGTGCACGAAATCGAAGCCCGCTTCCTTGCCAGCACCGAAGCGATGAAGCTTCACAGCCTCGCCGCGACCCAAGCCGAAGCCTATGCAAGCCCTGTCAGGCTGGTGCGCGGCGGCGATGCACCTGCCGAAGAGGCGGAAGCCGAAACGCCCGCTGCCACCGATCCGCTGGCGGGCGAGGCGGATGAACCCGCAGCGGCTCCGGTCATCAGCGGTGCCTCTGCGCTTGGGGACGCGATCACGCGGCCCACTCAATTGCTGGACGCGATTTTTGCCGCCGGGCGCAAGGGGCTTTCGATCCAGCGTTACAAGGGCCTTGGCGAAATGAACGCCGAGCAATTGTGGGAAACCACGCTTGATCCCGAGAACCGCGCGTTGCTTCAGGTCAAGGTTGAAGACGCCGATGTGACCGATGAAATCTTCACCCGGCTGATGGGCGATGTGGTGGAGCCGCGCCGCGAGTTCATTCAGGACAATGCCCTGAACGTCGCCAATCTGGATGTCTGAGGCGCGATGAATCAGCCCGGCCCCCGCATCGGCGATCTGCAGCAGGCGGGATTCCTGCTCATTCTGGCTGCTGTCAGCCTGATGACGCTGGTGATTGTCTGGCCGTTTTTCTCGCCGCTGTTGTGGGCAGCACTGGCCGCAATCCTGTTTCAGCCGCTTTATCAGTGGGTGCTCCGGCGGCTTGGCGGACGGCGCAATCTGGCAGCGAGCCTTTCGCTGCTGGTGATCTTCTTCGTGGTGCTCGTGCCCGCGCTCTACATCATCTCGCTGGTGATCGAGGAAGCAATTGCGCTCATCAACAACCTGCAGCGCAATCCGATCAATCTGGCCGCCCAATATCAGCGCATCCATGAAATGCTGCCTGCTCCGGTGCAGAAATTCATCGACGACAGCGGCTGGACCAACACTGCGGTCGCCCAGCAACGCCTGCAGGAATTCCTGCGCGAGAGCTCGGGCGTCATTGCCAGCAATGCCGTGTCAATCGGCGGCGGCGCGTTAAGCTTTGTGCTCTCTTTCGTGATCGGGCTCTATGTGGTCTATTTCCTGCTGCGCGACGGGCAGAAGATCGGAGAGATCATCCTGCAAAGCGCGCCGATTGAACGCAGCATCGCCGACAGATTGGCCGATCGGTTTCTGCGGATCGTGCGCGCCACGATCAAGGGCACGGGCCTTGTCGGCCTGATTCAGGGCAGTGTTGGTGGCATCATGCTGGCGATTGCGGGCGTGCCTTCGGCCTTACTGCTGGGCGTTGTCATGGTGATCCTCGCGATCATCCCGGTGGTGGGCACCACGCTGGTGTGGGGGCCGGCGGGCATCTGGTTGATGGCAACGGGCAGTTTCTGGACTGGGCTTGCCGTTCTGGTGTTTGGATTTGTCGTCATCAGCAATATCGACAACGTCCTGCGCCCGGTGTTTGTGGGGCGCGATACCGGCATTCCCGATTGGATTATCCTGATCACCACCTTGGGCGGGATTGCGTTGGCCGGCTTTTCGGGCGTTGTCATCGGCCCGTTGGTGGGCGGTCTGTTCTTGGCGTGCTGGTCAATCTTGCGGGAACAGCGTGAACAGGAAGAAGCGATCAAACAGGCCGCCACCTCGGCGCTCTCTGAACAAGGCTGAAGGCGCGGTGGGTGCCCCCGGCCTATGGCGCGTTCGGCCCGGCAGCCAGACCGAACAGGTCGGACGCCTCGTGCTCGCAGGGCTGGTGGTGGTGTTCCTGCCCGCACTGCCTTTCGGCAATTATCTCGTCTATCCCTTCCTGATACTCACGACCTGGTTTCACGAAATGGGCCATGGGATGGCGGCGCTCGCCGTGGGGCAGGATTTCCAGCAATTGCTGATCTTTCCCAATGGTTCGGGCGTGGCCCAGAGCCTGATCGCCGCCGATGCCAGCGCGTGGCGACAGGTGGTGATCGCAGCAGGCGGCCCGCTTGGCCCATGTGCGGTGGGCGCAGCCCTGATCCTTGCCAGCGCGCGTGAGCGGCTGTGGCGGCCTGCCTTGTGGCTGATGGGAATCGCGATCGTGGTGAGCGTGCTGCTCTATGTCCGCTCGCCAACCGGATACATCGTGCTGCCGCTGGTGGCGGCCTTGCTGGGCCTTGTTGCGTGGCGGGGGCGTCCGGCGCTGGCGCGCTTCACCTTGCAGTTCATCGGCCTCTTGGGAGCGATGAGCCTGCTGAGGGATTTCAATTACCTGTTCACCGCCGAAGCCGTGATCGGGGGTGAGCGCATCCTGTCCGATACAGGCCAGATCGCCGCGCTCACGGGCTTGCCGCACTGGCTGTGGGCGACAGTGATACTGGCCTTGTCGGCCGTGATGGTTGGGGCGAGCCTCAAATACGCCCTCGCCGAGCGCCGCCCGAAACGGCCCGCCAATGTCCTGCAGTTCAGGTCCGGCAAAGGGCGTTGACGCTTGTGGCAGTCCCGGATTGGCGCAATTTGGGATAGGGTTGGCGCATGGACCTGATAGAAACCGCAGACCGCCTTGCCATTGCCGATGTGCTGGCGCGCTATTGCCGCGGGATCGACCGCTGCGATGCGGCCGAGCTTGCCGACGTTTTCACGCCCGATGCACAGCTGGATTATGGCGATGGGACGCGCCCCATCGCAGAGACCATCTCCGGCTTGATGCAAGGGCTGGGTGCCATGCGTCTCACGCAACATGCCATCAGCAACACGATCTGCTGCATTCATGGCAGCCGCGCCAAGGCCGAAACCTATTGCATCGCCACTCACATCCTGCCGGGCGAGAATGGCGACGAAATCGAACTGGTGGTGGGCGGGCGCTATCTCGATAGGTTGGTCAAGCAAGACGGCATCTGGCGCATTGCCGAGCGGCTTTATGTGATGGACTGGAACCGCAGCGCGCCTGCCACCATGCAGACGGCGGGCGGGCTGTTTGACGGCTTGCAACGGCGCGGTGCGCGCAGGAGCGATGATCCTTCCACCGCGTGGTGGGAAGCCGGTATCGGCTAGGATGCGACTTTCAGCGTATTGGTGCCCGAAGATTGAGCCCCGGCCTCACCCGACAGGCCGATAAAGATGGTGTCGACAATCCGGGCCAGCTTCTGCTCATTCAGCTTGGGGCCCAGATAGATCATCGCATCGGGAAGGGTATAGGTCGAAATCATCTGATTGATGAGCGACAAGGCCTCGTCGATCTCAAGACCTGCGAAGAAGCCCTCGGCCTGCGCCTCGGCGATCAGTTCGCACAAATAGTGATCGGCCAGATCAACATAGGAGCGCACGCGTTCGAAATTGGCGGCACCCATTTCGCAGATGATGGTGAAGCTTTCCGGGTCAGTCTGCCAGCGCTCGCGGGAAATGGCGTAGCGGCGGCGGAAGAATTCATACATCTTGCGCTGCGGCGGCAGAGTGGTGGCCATCACCTCCTCCATCGCCGTCATGTGCGGGCGGAGCCACAATTGCGCGACGGCATCGAACAGATCATCATAATCGGCAAACAGCTGTTCAAAGCGAGCACGCGACAGCCCGCTTTCGGCCATCGCCACCTGATAGGGGATTTCGCAACCGCGCTGTTTGACAAGATCAAGCACGGCCTGCGCGATGCGTTCACGCTCAGCCTCGCGCAAAGATGGGGTAAGGGCCATGTCGCTCGCGTCTCCTTGATCCTGTGCAACATAGGCCATTGCACGCCTTGCTTAAAGAGCGTGGGGGCATTTTTGTGCGGCGCAGCAACGAGGTTGGTCGATTAATTCTTCGGCGGAAGGGGGAAAAAGGCCGAGACTCGCTTTTGGTAAGCGGCGTATTTGTCACCTTTGGACTGGCTCATACCCTTCTCCAGCAAGGCCGCGCCCGACCATTTGGTGAGCGTGAAGCTGAGGAACAGCGGCCCTGCGATGGTGGCCAGAGCATAGCCCCACCCTGCGCTCGCACAGACCAGCCAGATGCCCCACCATGCGGCAAAATCACCGAAATAATTGGGGTGGCGGGTGTAAGCCCACAGCCCACTGTCGAGCACTTTGCCTTGGTTAGCCGGATCCGCCTTGAACCGGGCCAATTGCCAATCGCCCACCCATTCAAAAAAGATGCCAACGGCGTAAATGCTCAAGCCCACCCATGCGAGGCCGGTGAGGGGCGCAGGCGCGCTGCTTGCCAGAATGCCCACCTGTGCAGGGCTCGACACCATGAACAAAAGCACCATTTGCAAGCCCCACACCTTGGTGAGCGCGGCCTGAGCAAAGCGCCCCGCCGCGCGGTCTTTCTTGAGGATCGCGGCATAGCGTTTGTCCTCACCATGCGCGCGCCAGCGGCGAAACAGGTAAATGCCAAGGCGAAAGCCCCACGCCGCCGTCATCACCATGATCAGCGTGGCCAACGCGCCGGGCGTTTCCAGCTGCAGCCAGCTTGTCACCGCCAGCACGCCCATGCCTGCGCCCCAGAAGGCATCGATAAAGCTGACATCCTTGATTTTTACACTGATCGCCCACTGGATCAGCACAAGGATGAGCAAAATGGCGGCGTTCACCGCCAAGCTTTCAAACATCATTCTTGCCAGCGATGATATCGCGCGCCTGCTGTTCCAGCACCTTGAAACGATCATAATCGGGCAGCTTTGATCGGAACCATTCGGCGATTTTGAGCAAATCCTCGCCGTAATTGCCCGTCGGCATGATCGGCGGGCCGAAACTGATGATGAGCCTGGCGTTGTCGGCAAAAGCGGGGACAATCGGCACGTTGGCGGCGCGGGCAATATGGTAAAAGCCCGAACGCCACTTGCCATCGGTCTTGCGCGTGCCTTCGCACGCAATCACCAGCGCCAACTCGTCGCGCGCCGCAAATTCGGCAGCGACCTGTTCGGTGGCGTTGGCCTTGGCCGTGCGATCAACCGGGATGCCGCCCATATCGAGCATGAAATTGCGCATAAAGCCTTGGAACAAAGTATGCTTGCCCATGAAGTTGGGCCGGATGCCTTCTTCATGGGTGGCGCCGGTGAAGAACACAAAGTCCCAGTTGGTGGTGTGCGGCGCGCCTGCGATCACATATTTCTTGAGATGCTTGGGCAGGGGGCTGTCGATCTTCCAGCCGCGAATGTACCAGATGGCAAGAATGATCCGCCGCACGATGCGCGACAGCAGCGTGGGCTTGCGAATGACATTATTTGGCAAGTCTCTCTCCCCGAGTGGGACAAGCACCTTGCCCCGCAACGCCTCAGTTACGCAAGGGAAAGTGCGGGGGTTTCAGCACCTACATTCTGAACACGCCAAAGCGCGGGGTTTCCGCAATCGGAGCTTCCAAACACGCTGCAAAAGCAAGCCCCAGCACATCGCGGGTCTGCACCGGATCGATCACCCCGTCATCCCACAGCCGCGCCGTGGCGTAGTAGGGGTTGCCTTCGTCCTCGTATTTCTGGCGAATGGGCTGCTTGAAAGCCTCCGTCTCTTCAGGCGTCCAGCTGTCCGCGTCGCGGTGGACGGTGGCGAGCACGCTTGCCGCCTGCTCTCCGCCCATCACCGATATGCGCGCGTTTGGCCAGGTGAACAGGAAACGCGGGGAATAGGCCCGCCCGCACATCCCGTAATTGCCCGCCCCAAAGCTGCCGCCGATGACGACAGTGACCTTGGGCACAGTCGCGGTGGCGACCGCGGTGACGAGCTTCGCGCCATGCTTGGCGATGCCTTCTGCCTCATATTTCCCGCCAACCATAAATCCGCTGATGTTCTGGAGGAATAAGAGCGGGATGCGGCGCTGGCAGGCAAGCTCGATGAAATGCGCGCCCTTCTGCGCGCTTTCGGAAAACAGCACGCCGTTATTGGCAAGGATCGCGACCGGCATCCCCCAGATATGGGCAAAACCGCACACGAGGGTGCTGCCATACTGCGCCTTGAACTCGTGGAACTCGCTGCCGTCCACCAGCCGCGCGATCACTTCCTTGACGTCATAGGGTGCGCGCACATCCTCGGGGATGAGGGCGTAGAGGTCTTCTGCGTCGAACTTGGGCGGGCGCGGGTCTTTGAGGCTCATGTCCTTGGCCGCGCCGGTGTTCGCGCCCAGATGGCTGACGATATCGCGCACGATGGTGAGCGCGTGCTCGTCGTTCTCGGCGAGGTGATCGACCACGCCGGACTTCTTGGCGTGCAGATCGCCGCCGCCCAGATCCTCGGCGCTGATTTCCTCGCCCGTCGCGGCCTTCACCAGCGGCGGGCCAGCAAGGAAGATCGTGCCCTGATTGCGGACGATCACGGTTTCATCCGACATGGCGGGAACGTAAGCGCCGCCTGCCGTGCAGCTTCCCATGACGCAGGCAATCTGCGGGATGCCCGCTGCGCTCATATTCGCCTGATTGAAGAAGATGCGCCCGAAATGGTCGCGATCCGGGAAGACTTCGGCCTGATGCGGCAGGTTCGCCCCGCCCGAGTCCACCAGATAGATGCACGGCAGGCGGTTTTCCTGCGCGATTTCCTGCGCGCGCAGATGCTTCTTCACCGTCATCGGGTAGTAAGTGCCGCCCTTCACAGTCGCATCGTTGCACACGATCATGCACTGGCGACCCGAAACGCGGCCCACCCCGGTGATGATCGAGGCGCCGTTGACGTCGCCCTCATACATCCCATTGGCGGCCAGCTGGCCCACTTCGAGGAAGGGCGAGCCCGGATCGAGCAAGCGCTCCACCCGATCACGCGGGAGCAGCTTGCCGCGCGCAACATGGCGCTCGCGATGCTTCTGAGGCCCGCCGAGCGCCGCTTCGGCAACCCGCGCGCGCAGTTCCTGTGCCAGAGCATGGTTATGCGCGAAGCGGGCCTTGGCCTCCGGGCTCTCGCGGTCGAGCTTGGTGGTGAGGGTGGGGGCGGTCATCTGCTTACCCCGCTGCCCCGATCAACTCGCGCCCGATCAGCATCCGGCGGATCTCGTTGGTCCCCGCGCCGATGTCGAGCAGCTTGGCATCGCGCATATAGCGTTCCACCGGCCAATCGGTGGTGTAGCCCGCGCCGCCCAGCGCCTGCACGCTTTCCGCCGCCACCTTGAAGGCGTTTTCGGACGCCAGCAGGATCACCCCCGCCGCATCAAAGCGCGTGGTCTGTCCGGCATCGCAGGCCTTGGCCACCGCATAGGTATAGGCGCGGGCCGATTGTAGCGCGACATACATATCGGCGACCTTGGCCTGCATCAGCTGGAAGGAGCCGATGGGTTTGCCGAATTGCTTCCTCTCCCGCAGATAAGGGATGACGCAATCGAGACACGCCTGCATGATGCCCAATTGCAATCCGGCGAGCACCACGCGTTCGTAATCCAGCCCGCTCATCAACACGCCGACCCCGCCATTTACCGGGCCCATCACGCGGTCTTCGGGGATGAAGCAATCATTGAACACCAGCTCGGCGGTGGGCGAGCCTTTCATGCCGACCTTGCTGATCTTCTGGCCGATGGAGAAACCCTCATCGCCCTTCTCGATCAGAAAGGCGGTGATGCCGCGGCTTCCGGCGCTGCCATCGGTCTTGGCATAGACCACCAGCGTGTCGGCTTCCGGCGCGTTGGTGATCCAGAACTTGGTGCCGTTCAGCACATAGCCGCCCTGCACTTCGTCAGCCTTCAGCTTCATCGAAACCACGTCCGACCCCGCGCCTGCTTCGGACATGGCGAGGCTGCCGACATGTTCGCCGGAAATTAGCTTGGGGAGATACTTCGCCTTCTGCTCGTCATTCCCCCAGCGGCGGATTTGATTGAGGCACAGGTTGGAATGCGCGCCATAGGAAAGGCCCACACTGGCGCTCGCCCGGCTGACTTCCTCGACCGCGATGACGTGTTCAAGATAGCCGAGCCCCAGCCCGCCCCATTCTTCTTCCACCGTGATGCCATGCAGGCCCAGCGCGCCCATCGGTTCCCACAATTCACGCGGGAAGTGGTCTTCGCGGTCGGTGCGCTCCGCCAAGGGCGCGATCTGTTCATCGGCAAAGCGAGCGGTGCTTTCACGGATCATGGTGGCGGCCTCGCCAAGGTGGAAGTCGAAATCGGGAGTAGCGCGCATTTTATGTCCTGCGAGTGAAATGTTTGTTCTGTGCACAGCGCATAGCAAGGCCTTGTGAAAAGGCCAATCGGGCAGAAGTGGCGCTGGCCTGCGAACCTCGCTAGTCGTGGGCGCAATGGAACAATCTGCTCCTTTGCTGGAATTTGACCATGTGGTGTGCCGGTTCGGCGAGGTTACGGCGGTGGGCGGCGTTGCCTGCGCCATCGCAGCGGGCAGCTTTGTCGCTTTGGTCGGCGCGTCGGGATCGGGAAAATCGACGCTGCTGAAAACTGTAAACACGCTGGCCGTTCCATCCGCAGGCCGTGTGCTGTTTTGCGGAGAGGATGTGGCGGGCCTCAAGCCCGCAGGCTTGCGTCGCACAGTGGGTTATGTGTTCCAGAGCGTCGGGCTGTTCCCGCATTTCTCGGTGGCGGAAAATATCGCGATCGGCCCGCGCCTGACAGGCGAGAAGCTGGCGCCTGCGCGCATTGCCGAATTGCTGGCGCTGGTGGAATTGGACCCAAGCCTTGCGGCCCGGATGCCCGATGAGCTTTCCGGCGGGCAGCGCCAGCGCGTCGGCGTGGCGCGGGCGCTGGCGGGCGGGCCGGAACTGCTGCTGATGGACGAACCCTTTGGCGCGCTTGATCCGGTGACGCGCGACGCGCTCGGGCGCAAGGTGCGCGAGTTGCACGAGGCGCTCGGCCTTACCACCATCATGGTGACCCACGACATGGCCGAAGCTCTGCTGTTGGCAGACCGCGTGCTGGTGATGGATCAGGGGCAATTGGTGGCCGATGAAAGCCCGCAGGCCCTGCTCGCCGGCGCAGGCGGCGACGTGGCGCAAGGGTTGGTGGCCGTGCCGCGCCAGCAGGCTGAACGGCTGGCAGCCATGGAAAGCCGCCGCTGATGGGCGCTATCTGGGAGATTTTGCCCGGCCTTGGCGACAAGCTCGCCGCGCACGTCGTGCTGTCCGCGAGCGCGATTGGTCTTGCCATGGTGATCGCTCTGCCGCTGGCGGTGTGGGCGAGCCGTTCACAAATGGTGTCGCGCATTGCCTTGAGCTTTGCCAGTCTGGTGCAGACCATTCCGGCGCTGGCGCTGCTGGCGCTGTTCTTCCCGCTGCTGCTATCCTTGCGCGCCGTGTTTGGCGAAGGATTGCCAACCCTCGGCTTTCTGCCGGCGCTGATGGCATTGACGCTCTATGCCCTGCTGCCAATCTTACGCAACGCTGTCACAGCGCAGGCCAATCTTGACCCCGGCGTGCTCGAAGCCGCAGACGGCGTGGGTATGACCAAGTGGCAGAAATTGACGCTGGTCGAAGCGCCCTTGTCCGCCCCCTTCATTATGGCGGGCATCCGCACCGCGAGCGTCTGGACCATCGGTGCAGCGACGCTCGCCACCACCATCGGCCAGCCGAGCCTTGGCGATCCGATTTTTGCGGGCCTCCAGACCCAGAACTGGGCGCTGGTGCTCGCCGGGTGTCTGGTAAGCGCGGGGCTGGCGCTGGTCGCCGACTGGCTGCTGTGGTGGATCGAACGCGGCATTGATGAACGAAAACGCTGGAAATGGGCCGGCGCGCTGGCGGTGGTTGCGCTTGGCATCAGCGCTGCACTTTGGGCGCAAAGCGCGGGCAGCGAGGAACGCCGCATCGTCATCGCCTCCAAGCAATTCTCCGAGCAATATATCCTTGCCCAATTGATCGGCGCGCGGCTGGAGCAGGCGGGCTATGCGGTCGAATATCGCGACGGGCTGGGCAGCGCGGTGGTGCACAGCGCTGTCGCATCCTCCGCCATTGACATCTCGGTGGATTACACCGGCACGATCTGGACCAATTATCTCAAACGCGCCGACAATCCGGGGCGCGAGGCAATGTATGAAACCATTGCCGCGTGGGAAGCTCGCAAGAATGGCGTGCGCGTGCTGGGGCGGCTGGGGTTTGAAAACGCCTATGCCTTTGCCATGCGCGCAGACCGGGCGGCTGCATTGGGCGTGGCCTCGCTTGCCGATCTGGCAGCGGTCGCCCCGCGCCTGACAGTGGGCGGCGACCCGGAATTCTTTGAGCGGCCCGAATGGATCGCGGTGCGCGATGCCTATGGTTTGCGCTTTGCCCGCAACCGCAATTTCGCGCCGACTTTCATGTATGACGCGCTGCGTTCAGGCGAGGCCGATGTCATCAGCGCCTACACTTCGGATGGGCGGATAGCGGCCGATCGGCTGGTGGTGCTGGCCGATCCGAAAGGAGCGCTACCGAGCTATGATGCGCTGTTGATGCTCAGCCCTCGGATTGCGCAGGATAGAGGCGTGATTGCGGCGCTCGAGCCCCTGATCGGCGCGATCACGGTCGAGGCAATGCGCGAGGCGAACCTTGCGGTGGATCGCGAGGACGCAGGCAAACTCACGCCCAAACAGGCTGCGGCGAAATTGGCGGTGAAAGCGGGGCTCTAAGAAAGGGCTCGCCCCCGGCCTCTCCCGCAGCCTAACTCACCTTCTTCCATTCCTGCGTGCGGCACAGCGGGCCAAAACAGCCCTTCACCTCCAGCGCGCCTGCACCCTTGCGGCGGACTTCGGAGGTGTAGGTGCGCCCGCTTTTGGGATCATAGATCTCACCGCGCCATACGTCCTTGTCCTCGGTGAGGCTGAGGAGGATCGGCAGGCCCAAAAGGCGCCGCTCGCGCTTGGCCGGATCGGTGTTGTTGACATCGCGTTGATCCGTGCCGCCCGCAGGCAGCACCAGAAACTTCTCCAGCGTGCCGCACAATGCCGCCTTGGCCTTGGCGCCGCAGCGCTTGATCGCGATCACCGCGTCCTGTTCCTGCGTCATCCAGCGCCCGGCAATCGGTTCAGCCGCTTGGGCAGGCGCAGCAGCGGCAAGCAGGGCGGCAGCAATCATCACACAGCGCATCATTCAAATCCCACTCCAATCGGCCAGCGCCTGCCGGCAATGCCCAAAACCTTGAACAAGACGCCCATCTGATCATCGCGCACCAGCCGATCACGCTGGCGTTTCAGCTTGGCGGCTTCTGCCGGGTTGCGGCGCATCAATGCCTCAAGCCTTGTGTCGATCCCGAGCGCCGTCAGCCAGTCGCCTTGGTTCGCAAGCCCCATGACATCTGCGCCATAACGCGGAATGATCTGTTGCATCAGTTCGAAATCAACATGCGCAGTGAGATCGGCCTCGCCCGGAAAGGCCAGCGGATCGACTTTTGTGTGCGCGCGCAGGGCCTGCAAGGTGGAGCCCGCGCTCAGTTCACGCCCGCCGTAATCAATAATCAGCGCCGCCCCGCCCTGCTCTTTCAGGCGCAGCGCGATTTCAGCGGCCACCGCCACGCTCGCCCGGCTGGTTTCGATCAGCGTGCCCTGCGGCGCCTTGCGCCAGCTGGGGGGCGCAAGATTATCGGCTGGGGTATCGCCCACCACGAACACCAGATCATCGCCATTGAGGCCCACCATCCGTTCGCGCCAGCCTTCGGCGCTGCGCACCAATTGCTGGATCGGCAGGGCATCGAAAAATTCATTGGCGACAATCAACAGCGGCGCATCATCGGGCAGGGTCGACAGATCATGGTGATGGCGGCATTCGGGGAAAGCCTCGGATTGGAGCTTGCGCAAGGCTGGCGAGGTTTCGACGAAATGCACCTGAGGCGCAAAGCCATAGCGCGCCGCTGCCCCCAGCGCGTCTTTTGCCAGCGTGCCGCGTCCGGGGCCCAATTCGACATAGTGGATATGTTCGCGGCTGCCCATCCGCACCCACAGATCAGCGAGCCACAACCCGACAAGCTCACCGAACATCTGGCTGACTTCGGGCGCGGTTAGAAAATCGCCTTCTGCGCCCAGAGGATCGCGGGTGGTGTAATAGCGCGCGTTGCTTTCGGCCATGTACTGGGCAAGGCTGATCGGCCCGGTTTCGCGGATCAGGCGGCGGAAGGTTGCGGCCAGATCGGCGGGCGGTGGAGGGGGCGCCGCAGCGGCCTCCGCCGCCAGCTCAGCCTCGCGGCGGGCCTGCTCCTCGGCAGCGCGTTTGGCCTCCGCCTCAAGCCGAGCCTGCTCTTTGGCCGCAGCCTTCGCCTTGGCTTCCTCCTCCAGACGAGCCTGCTCCTCTGCGGCGGCTTGCGCCTCTGCTTTGGCCTTGGCTTCTGCCTGTGCCTTGGCTTCTGCCTCAGCCTTGGCCTTTGCGGCGGCCTCTGCCTCTTTGCGTGCCTTTGCTTCCGCCTCGGCGCGCTCTTGTGCCTCGCGTTCAGCTTGCGCCTTGGCTTCTGCTTCAAGACGGGCCTGTGCCTCGGCTTCCGCTTCTGACTTGGCCTTTGCCTTGGCGGCCTGCTCTGCCGCCTCACGCTCAGCGCGCTGCTTGTCAGGATCAATCAAACGCAAGCCGCGCGGGCGCCATGCGCGCTCGTCGCCTGCCTTCAGGCCGCCTTCGCGGTCCCGCTGCCCAGCATCGGGCGCCTCAGCGCGTAAGCGACGACAATCAATCCAGCCAGTATCAGAGGTATGGTCAGCCATTGGCCCATCGATAGCCCGGTTCGCACCGCAAAGTCAGCCAGTTGTGCATCGGGTTCGCGAAAAAATTCATTAACAAAACGCGCCAGCCCAATGCCAGTGGTGAAGACCCCCACCAGCAGGCCGGGGCGATAGCGCGCGCGGGTTTTCCAGAACAACAGCATCATCACGATCAGCAACAATAGCCCTTCGAGCCCTGCCTGATAAAGCTGGCTGGGGTGGCGCGGCTGCAAGTCTGCGCCGGGAAACACCATCGCCCAGGGCACATCGCTGGCCCGGCCCCACAACTCGCCATTGATGAAATTGGCGAGCCTTCCCAAGAGCATTCCCATCGGCACGGTCACCGAAACATAATCGGCCACCCGCAGGAAATTGAGCTTGTTCCTCCATGCGACCCACAGCATCGCGGCGGTGACGCCCATCAAACCGCCGTGAAACGCCATGCCGCCGTCCCACAGCCGCAGCAGCTTCCACGAGACAAAGCCATCGCCCGAAAAATCGGTGAAGGCGCTGGGGATGCCGGTTTCCCCGCCTGTATAAAACGCCGCATAGCCCAGCCTGCCGCCGATAATCACACCCAGCGTGCAGTAGAAAAACAGATCATCGGCGTGCACCTGCGCCATGGGCGCGCCGGGTTGCCTCAGCATCACCGAAACCTGCCAATAGGCAAAGATCACGCCGATCAAATAGGCTAGCGAATAATAACGCAGGGTGAAAAACCCCAGCTCAATCCCCGGCCTCAGACCCAGATCAGCCCATTGGATGGGATCAGCCGCAGCGGTTGCAGCAAGTAGTGACAGCAAGGGTTGAACCTCTTAATGGTGATAGGCATGCCATATCGATAAGCCGCTTGGGCTTGGCGCGGATGCTCTCTTGGCACAGCGCAAAGCTTGGGGGAAGGGGCTGGGGCAGTCGATGGGCCTTGGGATTGGGGAGAGGCGTGCGCCGATGTGTGCGCTGATCCTCGGGATAGACAATGAGAGAGGAGAACACCGCATGCCCACCCCGCTGGACATGGCGCTTGATGCGATCATCACCGAACTGACGAAGCCGGGAATGCCCTTTGCCACTGTGCCGTTTGAACGCGGCGGAGTGGAAATGCCGGCTTTTGCCGCTGCGCCGCCTAGCCTTGCCCATTATTTCGCCCATTTCTGCAACGAACATAAGGACGTGCCCTTCCTTGTGGATGGCGATGTGCGGCTGACTTTCGGCCAGACCTATGCGGCGGCTTGCTGCGTGGCGGAAAGCCTCGTTAAGGATCACGGCGTCCAGAAGGGCGACCGCATCGGTCTTGCTGCGCGCAATTCGGCCAACTGGATGATCGCTTACATGGGCATCACCATGGCAGGCGGCTGCGCGACGCTGCTCAACGGCTTCTGGTCGGGCGATGAACTGGCCTATGGCGTTGATCTGGCCGAATGCACCATCCTGCTGGCCGATGCTGGCCGCGCCGCGCGGCTTGAAGGCCATGCCCACAACGCAAAGCTGGTGCTGTTCGATCATGGCAATGCGCCTGCTGAAGGTCTTGCCAATGTCTGGCGCGCGCCGGGTGCAGAAGGCCCGGTGGCGCTCGCGCTGCTGGCGCAGATTGGCCCGGATGATCTCGCCACGATCCTGTTCACCTCGGGCTCGACCGGGAAATCGAAGGGCGCTTTTTCCGATCACCGCGGCGTGGTGCATGGCATCATGAGCTATGTCAGCCAGTCGGCCATGGCCAAGATCCTGCTCGAAAAGCAGGGCGAAGACCTCTCCGCCCAGCCCTGCGCGCTGGTGGCTGTGCCTTTGTTCCATGTGACGGGCGAAATCCCGCTGTTCCTGCAAAGCTATGCCATTGCGCGCAAGCTGGTGCTGATGCCCAAGTGGGATGCGACCCATGCGCTTGAGCTGATGCAGAACGAGAAAGTCACCTATTTCGTCGGTGTTCCGCTGATGAGCTATGAAATCGCCAGCCATCCTGATCTGGCGAAATATGATATTTCGATGTGCAAGAGCTTTGCCGCGGGCGGCGCGCCGCGTCCGGTTGAGCATGTGAACAAGATCAAGCAGGCTTTTCCGGGCGGCTTCCCGCTGCTGGGCTATGGCCTGACCGAAACCAACGCGGTGGGCTGCGGCAATTTCAACGAGAACTATCTCGCCAAGCCCGGTTCGACCGGCAAAGCGAGCCAGCCGATGGTTGATCTGCGCATTCTCGATGAAGCCGGCAATGAATTGCAGCAGGGTCAGGTGGGCGAGGTCTGCATCCGCTCGGTCGCCAATTTCCGCGGCTACTGGAAGAACGAGGAAGCGACCAAGGCCGCCTTCACCGGCACGGGCTTCTTCCGCACCGGCGACCTCGGCTATCTCGACGAGGACGGCTATCTCTTTATCGTTGATCGCAAGAAGGACATCATTATTCGCGGTGGCGAGAACATCTCGTGCATCGAGGTGGAAGATGCGATCTACGCCCATGATGACATCGCCGAATGTTCAGTGTTCGGAATCCCCGATGAACGTTTTGGCGAAGTGCCGGCAGCGGTGTTCAACCTCAAGGACGGCGCTCCTGCCATGAGCAAGGCGCAGCTGCGCGAATTCCTTCTGTCGCGGATCGCGCCCTTCAAGGTGCCTTTGGAAGACCACATCTGGATTGCCGAGGAGAGCCTTCCGCGCCTTGGCACCCAGAAGATTGACAAGCGCACAGTGCGCCAGATGTTTGCTGGCGAACCGGTCGCTGCCTGATCCGCTGACTGATCGCATCACCATCAGGCCGCAAGGCACAGGCGTTCATGCGGGGGGCTACCCCGCGTGAACGCCAAACGCATCTCGGGCCAGCGCGCCATTATTGATCGGCGCGCATTGGGTGAGGAAGTCACGGCGCTGGCCCTTGGCTGCGGTTCGGATGCGCGGTCTGACGTGCTCGAAGCGCTCCGCCGCGCGCTCGATCAGGGGCGCACTGAACTGGCTCGTCGTCTCGCCGAAGCGCCTTCTGCGGGCCATGAATGCGTCGGCGGGCATTCTTTCCTGATCGATCAGATCATCCGGGTGATCCATGATTATGTGACCACCCATGTTTACCCTGCGTCCAATCGCACCGCTGCTGAACGCCTCGCCGTGCTGGCGGTGGGCGGTTATGGCCGCGCCGAGATGGCACCCCATTCGGATGTCGACATTGCCTTTATCACCCCGATGAAGCGTTCGCCCTGGTGCGAGCAGGTGATCGAGGCGATGCTTTACCTGTTGTGGGACCTAGGGCTGAAGGTCGGCCATTCGAGCCGCACGGTTTCCGACACGATGCGGCTTGCGCGCGAGGATCTCACCATTCGCACCGCCCTGCTCGAAGGGCGGCTGGTTTGGGGCGATTCTGCGCTCTACGAGGAACTGCGCGCCCGGTTCTGGGCCGAGGTGGTGCGCGGCAGCGAGCGACAATTCCTGACGCTCAAACTCGAAGAACGCGACGCGCGGCACAAACGGATGGGCGATTCGCGCTATGTGGTGGAGCCCAATATCAAGGACGGCAAGGGGGGGCTGCGCGATCTCCAGACGCTCTACTGGATCGGCAAATATATGCACCGGGTGGAAACCGCCTCGCAACTGGTCGATGTCGGGCTGTTCACGGCGGCGGAATATCGCAGCTTTCGCCGCGCTGAAGGTTTCCTGATGGCGGTGCGCTGCCATATGCACATCATCACGGGTCGTGCCGAGGATCGGCTCACTTTCGATCTGCAAAGGCAGGTCGCCGAAATGATGCAATTTGCCGACCGCCCCGGCAAAAGCGCGGTTGAACGCTTCATGCAGTATTACTTCCTGCAGGCCAAACGCGTTGGCAGCCTGTCGGGCGTGTTCCTTTCGGCGCTCGATGCCGAATTCGCCAAGAAACGCACTCGGTCAGGCTTTTTTGCCGGGTGGAAGCAGAAACCCCGGATGCTCAAGGGCTATGTCATCGAAGCAGGCCGCATCCGCGCACCGGGCGATGACTGGTTTGTTAATGATCCGGTGCGCTTGATCGAGGTGTTCCAGCTGGCCGAAGCCGAAGGATTGGAAGTCCACCCGCAGACGATGCGGCAGGCCGATCGCGATTCCAAACTCATCACCGGCGAAGTGCGCCGCGACAAACGCGCCAATGCGCTGTTCCTTGAGGTGCTGTGCGGGCGCAAGGACCCCGAAACCGCGCTCAGGTGGATGAACGAGGCGGGCGTGTTTGGCCGCTTTGTGCCCGATTTTGGCCGCGTGAACGCGCAGATGCAGTTCGATATGTATCACCACTACACCGTGGACGAACACACCATCCGCGCGATTGGCCTGCTCAGCCAGATCGAAGGCGGCTTGCTCAAGAAAGATCACCCGCGCGCCAGCGTGCTGATCCACAAGGTCGCCTCGCGCCGGGCGCTGTTCGTGGCGGTGCTGCTGCATGATATCGCCAAGGGGCGCGGCGGCGATCATTCGATCCTTGGGGCGGATCTGGCACGCCGGGTGTGCCCACGGCTGGGGCTCGATGACAAGGAGACCGAGCTTGTCTCATGGCTGGTGCTGCATCACCTGCTGATGAGCCGCACCGCGCAGAAACGCGATCTCACCGATCCCAAGACGATCGAGGATTTCGTGGGCGAGGTGCAAAGCCTTGAACGGCTGCGCAATCTGGCGATCCTGACGGCGGTTGATATCCGCGCCGTGGGGCCGGGGACATGGAACAGCTGGAAAGGGCAGTTGCTCGGCGAACTTTACGATGCCTCCGAAGAACGCCTGCGGCTCGGCCATATGCGGCAAGGGCGCGAGGCCAAGGTCGCTGCCAAGAAAACGCGCGTGGCCGAATTGCTGGGTGATGAGGCCGCGCTGGTCGAAGAAGTCGGCAGCCTGCTGCGCGATGCCTACTGGATTGCCGAGCCTGAAGACATCATCGCCGGAAACCTTGCGCAATACGCCGCCGGCAGGGGAAACGGGGAACACCTGTCGATCCACTGCGCAGTGGATGAAGGACGCGGGGCGACGCGGGTGAGCGTGATCGCGGCCGATCATCCGGGGCTGTTTTATCGCATGGCAGGCGGCATTCACCTGGCGGGCGCCAACATCATCGATGCGCGCATTCACACCGCCACCAATGGCTATGCCTTCGACAATTTCCTCGTGCAGGATCAGAATGGCCAGCCATTCCGCGAGGCCCAGCAGATGGCGCGCATCGAACAAGGCATCCGCAACGCGCTGCTGGCCAAGGTGGAACTCGTACCCAAACTCGCAGCGCGGCCCCTGCCCCATTCCCGCGCGCGGGTGTTCAATGTCGCCCCCCGCGTCAACTTCGATAACGAAGCCTCGGGCCGCTACACCGTGATCGAAGTCACCGCCCGCGATCGGGCAGCGTTGCTTAACCGGCTGGCCTATGCCCTGTTCAAAGCCAATCTGATTGTCCATTCGGCCCACATCACCGCCTATGGTGAAAGCGCTGCCGATACCTTCTATGTGACTGATCTTACCGGCGCGAAGATCAAGGCCGCCGATCGCCTTGCCGAGATCGAAGCTGCGCTGCTCGAAGCTGCCAGCGATCAGCGTCAGCGCGAGGCTGCAACAATTTAGCAACACTGCTCCCGAAACAAGCAGTTGCCTTCCCCTACGGCAGATTGCTTTTGGCAATCGAATCGCTATCGGCTCACCCCGTTCAAAAGGGAGAGCAAACATGAACACCCCCGCTTACCGGCGGCGCACCCTCGCGCTCGCCTTGGCCACCACCGCGTTCATCCCCGTCGCGGCACACGCCCAGTCCACTGATCAGGAAACCGCGCCCGAGCGCACCAGCGTGCTCGACACGATCGGCGATATCATCGTCACCGGCACCAAGACCAAGAACCCCGAAAACGTGCAGGACGTGCCGCTGGCCGTCACCGCTTTCGGCGAAGCCACGCTTGAAGCCTTCAAGATCCGCGACATTCAGGGCCTGTCTTTCCAGGTTCCCAACGTCAGCCTCGATCAGGTCGGCACCAGCCGCGGCACCGCGAACTTCACCGTGCGCGGGATTGGCATCAACTCGTCGATCCCCTCGATTGACCCGACTGTCGGCGTGTTTGTCGATGGCGTGTTCCTCGGCGTGAACGGCGGCGTGGTGTTCGACTTGTTCGACCTCCAGAGCGTCGAAATCCTGCGCGGCCCGCAGGGCGTGCTGTTCGGCCGCAACGTGACGGGCGGCGCGGTTGTCATCAACACCGGCAACCCGACCGAAGATTTCCGCGGCAAGTTCCGCGCGGCGGTTGACGGCCCCGTGGATTCGGGCCGCGGCGGCGCCAACTACACCACCAGCGCGGTGATTTCCGGCCCGCTGATCGAAGACAAGCTGCTGTTCAAGGTCGGCGCCTATTACAACAAGGACGAAGGCTATTTCCGCAACCTGTTCGACAATTCGAACCATGGGCAGGCGGAAACCAAGATCCTGCGCGGCGCATTGGAAGCGCGCCTTGGCGAGTTGACCCTGCTCGGTAAGCTCGACTATTTCACCAGCGAAGGCGATGGCCCCTCGGCGCAGAACCGCGGGTTCTTTGATCGCCGTTCCTTCGATTTCTCGATTGATGAGCCGGGCTTCTACGAGAACGAAATCTGGACGGGTTCGTTGCAGGCCAACTGGAATGTCGGGCCGGGCACACTCACCAACGTGTTTGGCTGGCGCAAGTTCGACAGCCGCACACGCGGTGATATCGACGCCACTCCGCTGTTCCTGTTCCACTCGAACTCGGCAACCGCACAAGAGCAGTTCTCGAACGAATTGCGCTACGCGATCTCAACCGACAAGTTCGACCTCGTGTTCGGCGGGTTCTATTTCAACCAGAACCTTGCCTATGACGAATCGCGCGAATTGCGCCGCGATCTGCCGCCCGCACTGCGCCCCCCGCAGTTCTTTGGCGGTGGCCGCCAGGATCACGAAGTGATCGGCGTGTTCGCCAACATGAACTACAAGCTGACCGACGCGCTCACCGTACTCGCCGGCCTGCGCTGGAACCAGGAAATCAAGGACGCCGGGGTGACTTTCATCACCGCACGTCCGCCTTGCTCGTTCCTCAACAACACCTGCCCGACCGGTACCGCACCGTTCCAGCCGGGTGTCGAAACCGATGGCTTCACCGACAGGCTGAAGTTCCAGAACCTCTCGCCCAAACTCGGCCTGCAGTATGAATGGTCCACCAGCCAGGTCTATGGCCATTGGAGCCGTGGTTTCCGTTCGGGCGGTTTCAACTTCCGCATCACCAACGTGCCGGTGTTCAACCGCGCCTTCAACGAAACCGGCCAGCTCGGGTTTGACGAAGAGCAGGTCGACACCTTCGAATTGGGCGGCAAGTTCCAGACGCTGGATGGTTCGTTCACGCTGAACGCGGCGGCCTATGTCACCAAGGTCGGCAATATGCAGCGCGAAGTGAACCTCGCAGATCCGGGCGCAGGCGTGGTGCAGAACATCCTCAACACCGCCGATGCCACGATCAAGGGCTTCGAAGCCGAAGCGCGCATGCGTGTGTCGCCTTCGTTGGTCTTCACCGCCAATCTGGGCCTCATTGACGCAAACTATGACCGGGTCCTGTTCGACATCTCGGGCGATGGTCTGGTAAACGAACGCGATCTGGCGCTGGCCATCCCGCGCGTGGTTCCGATCACGGTGGGCGCTGGCCTGATCCACGAATTGAACGTGGGCCGCAGCCAGTTCCTGACCCGTGTGAACTACCAGTATCGTGATCGCGCCGCCTACACCGACGACAACTTCGGCTGGCTTAATGATCTCTCGATGCTCGAGGCCAACATCACCTGGATCACTCCGGTGCGCGGGCTTTCGCTGTCGGTCTATGGCCGCAACCTGTTCGATCAGGTGCAGGAAGGCGGCGACACGCAGGTTCCCTTCGGCGGCCCGCGTTCCAATGGCGTGCAGACCCCGTTCCAGGCTTTCCCGGGCGGCGGCACCTTCACCCCGCTCATGCGTGGCCGGAACATCGGTATCGAAGCCCTGTTCGAGTTTTAAGAAACTCGGGCTTCATGCCCAAAAACAAAGGGGGCGCTCCGGCAACGGGGCGCCCTTTTTTATTCGCCTACCGCTGCGCTGCTTGAGGCGGGGTTGTCCGCCTACCGCTGCGCTGCTTGAGGCGGGGTTGTCCGCCTACCGCTGCGCTGCTTGAGGCGGGTTTATTCGCCTACCGCTGCGCTGCTTGGGGCGGGTTTGTCCGCCTACCGCTTCGCTACCTGTGTGAAGGGTTTGCTCGGCTGTGCACACAGCCGCGAGGACAAATTACTCGCGCGCGCCAAACAGCGCGGAGCCAACCCGGACATGGGTTGCGCCGAGCATCACAGCGGTCTCGTAATCCCCGCTCATCCCCATGCTGAGGCCTTGCAAACCGTGATCGGCCGCCAGCTTGGCAAGCAGCGCAAAGAAAGGCGCAGCTTCGGTGTCAGCAGGCGGAATGCACATCAAGCCAGCAAGCGGAATGCCGCTCAGCCGCACTTGGGCCAGAAATTCGGGCAGCTCGCTGATCGGGCAGCCGCCTTTCTGCGGCTCGTCCCCGATATTGACCTGCACAAAGCACGGCACGCGCTTGCCTGTCTTGTCCATCGCCTTGGTGAGCGCGGTGAGCAAGCTCACCCGGTCAAGCGAGTGGATGCAGTCGAACAGCTGGACCGCTTCCTCCGCCTTGTTCGATTGGAGCTGGCCGATAAGGTGCAATTCGATATCGGGGTGCGCCTCGCGCAATTGGGGCCATTTGGCGGCGGCTTCAGCCACGCGGTTTTCGCCGAACACTCGCTGCCCGGCTTCAATCAGGGGGATGATGCGTTCGGCGGGGTGGGTCTTGCTGACCGCGATCAGAGTGATGTCGGCAGGCTCGCGCCGGGCAGGCTTGCACACACGCGCGATACGCTCGCGAACCTCATCAAGTCGGGATGCTGTGTTTTCCATGGCAGCGCTCTATAGCGGGTGGGTGATGCGAAAGAAGCCCCTCCCGCGCCTGTGGCTGATTACGGATGCGCGCAATGATGCCCGTCTTGAGGAGGCCCTCGCCGCGCTGCCGCGCGGCTCGGGGCTGATCTATCGCCATTATCATCTGACGGATAGCGAGCGCCTTGCGCGCTTTCGCGGGCTTCGGCGGGTCGCGCGCGCGCGGGGACATGTGGTTGTGCTGGCCGATTCGGCACTCACCGCGCGCGAATGGGGCGCGGACGGGATTTATGGCAGCCCCCGCGCGCTCGCCCCGCGCCGGGCGGCTTTGCTCCACCTCGCAACCGTCCACAATCCGCGCGCAATCGCGCTGGCGAACCGGCTCGGCGCAGATGCCATGCTGCTGTCGCCGGTGTTTGCCACACGCAGCCATCCGGGCGGCCAATGGCTTGGACAGGTGCGCTTTCGGCTGCTCGCTCGCCTCGCCCGCGCGCCCGTGATTGCGCTCGGCGGAATGACGCGGCAGCGCGCCCGCAGGCTCGGGTGGCCGCGCTGGGCGGCGATTGACGGGTTGAGCTGACGCATCGCCCTGTCGCTCTTTCCTTGACCGGCGCGGCGCAAGGATTCATGATGTGTTCTCGCAAGGAGACATTCCATGGCGTCGCGCGCCGTTACCCCCCGCAAGCCATCCACCCGTTCTGCCGATGCAGAATGGCGCATGGGCCTGCGCCGTTCGATGCGCCGCATCGGCCAGATCACCGGCGCAGGGCTGCTGTGGGGGGCGATGGTGTTCACCGGTCTTGCCCTTATCAGCTACACCCAGACCGATCCCAGCCCATCAACCGCCGCCGCAGGCGATCAGGTCGCCAATTGGATGGGGGTGACAGGGGCTTTCGTGGCGGACCGCGTGTTGCTCGCCTTCGGCTTGCCTGCCGCGCTGCTGCTGCCGCTGCTCTATATCTCCGGGCGCAAGCTGTGGCGCGGATATGAGCAGGAAGATGAACCCGAAACCACCAGCTGGTGGGTGCCGACGGGCCTTCTGCTGATTGCAATGGCGTTGATCGGCACTGTCCTGTCGCTCGCTTTTGACAGTTCCTCCAGCACCCTGCCGGCGCAAGCCGGCGGGGTGGCGGGCCTGCTCGGCAAGGCCGCAATCGAAGCGGTGGCGGCGCGCTTTGGCGCAGGGGCCGAAGGCTGGGTGATCCTTGGCCTTACGCTGGTGTGTCTGGGCGCAAGCGTTGCCATTCTCACCCGGATTTTTGCGATTGATTGGCGGGTGCTGATGACCCTGCCCGAATTTCTGGGCGGAGCCTCGCTGATTGCACCGCTCGCGCGGGTGCTGCCTTTCGCTCGCGCCAAGTCGCAAGGGGTAGAGGATGAAGCCCTGCTTGATGACGCGCCCCCGTCCACCAAGGCCCGGCGCGCAGCCAGGCCCGAACGCGAGCTTGAGGTTGAGCTGTCCTCGCGCCGCGCGCCCGAAATCAGCGATCCGTCTGCCCCGCCCAAACGCGCCCAGCCTGCCAAGGCGAACCAGCGCGACATGTTTGCCGCCTTCAACCTGCCGAGCCTTGATCTGCTCGCCGAACCTCCTGCCGATAATCTACCCAAGCTGGATAAGCTGGCCTTGGAACGCAACGCGCGCCTGCTTGAAAACGTCCTCGATGATTTCAACGTGAAGGGTGAAATCACTGCCGTGCGCACCGGGCCGGTGGTGACGATGTATGAATTGGAGCCAGCGCCCGGCATCAAGGCAAGCCGGGTTATTGGCCTTGCCGAAGACATTGCCCGCAATATGAGCGCGATCAGCGCCCGCGTTTCCCCCATTCCGGGGCGCACCGTGATGGGCATCGAACTGCCTAACAAGGATCGGCAAGTGGTGATGCTCAAAGAGCTTGCTGCCGCTGCCGCCTTTGCCGATGCCAAGGGCAGCCTGCCGATCATCCTTGGCAAGGATATCGCGGGCGAACCGATCATTGCCGATCTGGCCGCCATGCCGCACCTGCTGGTGGCAGGGACGACCGGTTCGGGTAAGTCGGTGGGATTGAACGTTATTCTGCTCTCACTGCTCTACCGCTTTACGCCGTCCGAGCTGCGCCTGATACTGATCGACCCCAAGGTCCTGGAGCTCAAAACCTACGACGATATCCCGCACCTGCTCTCGCCCGTGGTCACCGAGCCGCACAAATCGGTGCGCGCGCTGAAATGGGCGGTTGAAGAGATGGAGCGGCGTTACCGGATGATGAGCTCGGTCAATTCGCGCAACATCCACTCGTTTAACGAGAAAGTGAGCGCCGCGATTGCCAAGGGCAAGCCGCTGGGCCGCCGGGTGCAAACCGGGTTTGATCCCGATACGGGCGAGCAGCTTTATGAAGAAGAACAGCTCGATTATCAGCCGCTGCCGCAGATCGTGCTGATCGTCGATGAACTCGCCGATTTGATGGTGACAGTCGGCAAGGAAATCGAAGTGCTGATCCAGCGCCTCAGCCAGAAAAGCCGCGCGGCGGGCATCCACCTTATCATGGCAACGCAGCGCCCGTCGGTGGATGTCATCACCGGGGTGATCAAGGCGAACCTGCCCACCCGCATCAGCTTCAAGGTGACCAGCCGCATCGACAGCCGCACCATTCTGGGCGAACAGGGCGCAGAACAGCTGCTGGGTAAGGGCGATATGCTGTATAAGCCCAACACCGGGGCGATGGTGCGTGTGCACGGGCCGTTTGTTTCCGACGAAGAGGTTGAGGCCGTGGCCGATTTCTGGCGCGGACAAGGCGCGCCTGAATATGTCGATGCCGTCACCGAAGAACCCGAAGATGGCGGCGGCTTTGGCTTTGAGGATGAATTCACTGCGTCCGATAACCCCGAAGAACGCAAATATCGCCAAGCCTGCCAGATCGTGATCGAAAACCAGAAGGCGAGCGGAAGCTGGCTGCAACGCCAGATGGGGGTGGGCTATAACACCGCGGCCAAGTGGATCGAGCGGATGGAGGAGGATGGGCTTGTCGGCCCTGCCAATCATGTGGGCCGCCGCGAGATCTTCCGCGACCGGGATGGCAACCCGCTATAACCGCGGGCCTGCCATGATGCAGGATTGCAACGTCTCGAAATTGCCATAAGTTCGTCATTGAAACTTAATCGCGCGGTCGTGATAGCGTCATAGCGCGCTGCCACCGCCCAAGGCCTCTCTTTCAAGCAACAGGGAAGCCTTGAGATGTATCGCACCCACTTCGCGCGCGTGTCGCACACCGCGCTCGCCATCACGCTCGCCGCGCTGCCGCAAATCGCGTGGGCACAGGACAATGCCGACGAAAACGCCCAGCCCGATTTCGGCAACCAGATTGTCGTCACCGCGCAAAAGCGTGCCGAGCGATTGAAGGATGTGCCGATCACGATTTCGGCGCTGACCGGACGGCGCATCGAGGAGCTGGGCGCAACCGATCTTGATGAACTCTCCTACTACATCCCCGGCCTGCTGGTGCAGGAACAAAGCGCCAATAACCCCGGCATCGTGATCCGCGGGATCACCTCAGACAGCGGCTCAGCCCAGCAGGGCCCGCGCGTGACGCTCTATTACAACGGCGTGGATATTTCGCGTTCGCGCGGCTCCTATCAGGCGATCTATGATCTGGAACGCGTCGAGGTTATCAAGGGCCCGCAGGCGACGCTGTTTGGCACGGCATCGGCGGTCGGCGCGATCAGCATGGTCTCGGCGCGCCCCAAGCCCGGCTTTGAAGGGCAAGTCACCGCCGGCTATGGCAATTTCAACCAGACCGTGCTGGGCGGCTTCCTCAATGCCGGTTCCGATGTGCTGGCTGGCCGCGTCGCGTTTGAATGGCGCAAGCGCGATGGCTATGTCGAAAATATCAATCCGGGCCAGCGCCGTGATCTTTATGAGCTCGATCAATTCGGCGCGCGCGCCTCGCTGCGCTACACTCCCACAGCTGACCTGACCTTCGATCTGATCGGCACTTATGATCGCCAGCGCAACGGCGGCACGCCCTTTATCTCAGGCCGCTTCCCCGGCTTTCTTGGCGCGCCGGGTGGTCCGGCCAATGCCTTTACCGGCCGCGCCAATCTCAGCGGCAATCCAGCTGCCGCCGCGGTGCTGGGCGATGATCAGCTTGGGCTGGTGCGCGATGTCTATGATGTGAACCTGACAGCCGAATATCAGATCTCGGATAATTGGACCTTCACCACCGTCAACGGCTATCGCCGCTTTGACAGCCGCGAAGTGTTTGATGCCGATGGCACGGCAGCGCCGTTCCTTGAATTCACCGAACTGGCCGACGGCTGGCAGATCAACCACGAGGGACGCTTTACCTATTCGGGCAGCCGATTGCGCGCCAACGCGGGCTGGAACGTCTTTATCGAAGACGGCCGCCAGAATGTGCCTTTCGCCACCGAAGAAGGCGTCTTCCTGCAGTGTCTCACCACGCTGTTCGGCATTCCGGCGGCAGGCCGCCCGTTCGGCGACGCACCCTGCGTCGCACCCGATGGCAGCGTGCCAACGCTGGGGCTCGCGCCCTTCGCTTACAGCTCGGTGTTCGAAAATCAGGGCCGCAACGAAGCCTATTCGGTGTTCGCTGATGTGACCTATCTGCCAACCGACTCGCTGGAACTCACCGCAGGCGTGCGATTGATGCACGAATATCGCCGCTCGGGCTTCTTCGCGAGTGTGCCGAACAGCGTGTTGAGCGGTGCCCCGCTCATCCCCGGACAGATCGACACACGCGGCCAGACCTTCACCGCGAGCGACACATTCTTCGCCGTGCTGCCGCGTTTCAACGCGCTTTACCGCGTGAATAATGACCTCAATCTCTACGCCACGATTTCGAAGGGTCGCCGTTCGCCGGTGGTTCAATTGAACGCCGCGCTCGACGCTGCGCGCAATCCGATCCCCAACGTCAACAGCGTGGCCGAAGAAATCGTCTGGAACTATGAAGGCGGGGTTAAGTTCGCCTCCGGCCCCTTCTCTGGCTCGATGGGCGTCTATTATCAGGTCTATAACAACTTCCAGGTGGCGATCGCTCAGCTCGATGCACAGGGCAATCCGACCGGCGCTTTTGAAACCGCGAGCGCCGGATCAGCCAGCAACCTGGGTGTTGAGGCCGAACTTTACGTGCAAGCGACCGATTGGCTGCAGCTGTTCGGCAATTTCGGCTATATCGAAGGCGGAATTGACCGTGACGGCGCTTTCTCACCTGCGTTCTCTGGCGCACGCTTCCGCTTGCAACCGGAATTGCAGGCTTCGGGCGGGTTTACGGTGAATTATGATCTGGGCGGCGGCACGCGTTTCTTTGCCACCCCCAGCATCACCCACCGCACCCGGATCTTCTTCGAACTGCCCAATGATCCACTGATCGCGCAAGGCCCGGTGACGCTGGTCAACGCACGCGCCGGTTTCAGCTTTGCGAATAACAAATACGAAATCGCCGCTTTCATCCGCAACGCCTTCAACCAGGACTTCCTGTTGGATGCAGGCAACACCGGCGGCGCTTTCACCATTCCCACCTTCATTCCGGGCGAACCGCGCTTCTTCGGGGTGCAGGCCACCGCGCGGTTCTGAACGCGTCACGGCATAAGCAGGGGGCGGGCGGATTGCGTCACAGCGCAGTCCGCCCGTTTTCTGAATGGCTTTTGCCCTAGAGCGGTATTCGACCGTTTTGAATCGTTGGGGGATTCCCCTTTGTCGCGAATTCTGATTCAGGATCTGTGTTGGTGAAGGAGTCCAGCATGGATGGGTCAGCCTCTCTTTATGGATTTGCG